>JABLTN010055329.1_pt1 | contig 12851 bp, 11 predicted proteins | sample 7160141 | NCBI WGS metagenome assembly JABLTN01 (sample SAMN14651226, study PRJNA627086) | human gut metagenome | isolation source: feces | host: Homo sapiens | reverse complement strand
GTCCCCAGAGGTACCGTCGTGCGCGATCTGGAGACGAATGAGATCATCAAGGATATGTCTGATTCCGACGATTTCGTCCTCTGCAGTGGCGGCCGCGGCGGCTGGGGCAACCAGCACTTCGCCACGCCCACCCGCCAGGTGCCGCGCTTTGCCAAGGCCGGCCTTCCCGGCGAGGAACACGACGTGATCCTCGAGCTCAAGCTGCTGGCCGACGTGGGCCTTGTCGGCTTCCCGAACGTCGGCAAATCGACGCTCCTGTCCGTCACATCCAACGCGCACCCGAAGATCGCAAACTATCATTTTACCACGCTTTATCCGAACCTCGGCGTCATCTACGTCGCCGACGGCGTATCCTTTGTCATGGCCGATATCCCCGGCATCATTGAGGGCGCGGCCGACGGCGTTGGCCTCGGTCACGACTTCCTGCGGCATATCGACCGCTGCCGCCTGCTCGTGCACATCGTCGACGTCTCCGGCAGTGAAGACCGCGACCCCGTCGATGATTTTGAGAAGATCAACGAGGAGCTCCGTCAGTATTCCCCGGATCTTGCCGCGCGTCCCATGATCGTCGCGGCCAACAAGGCGGATCTTCTGCCGCCGGACAGCGACAATCTCGAGCGGCTGAAGGCGCACGTCGAGGCGCAGGGCTACGAATTCTACGTGATCTCCGCTGCCACCACACAGGGCACGCGCGAGCTCATGAAGACGATCGCGGGCAAGCTCGCGGCGCTGCCGCCCGTGACAATCTATGAGCCGGAGTATGTCAAGCCGCTGGCGGAGGCTGGCGACGCGAATGACCTCAGGATCGAGCGCTATGACGATCTGTGGGTCGTGTCCGGACAGTGGCTCCAGAAGCTCCTGAACGATATCAACTTCGACGATTATGAGTCCCGCATGTACTTTGACCGCCAGCTGCGCAAGAGCGGCCTCTTTGACCGCCTGGAAGAGCAGGGGATCGAAGACGGTGATACGGTCAGCATCTACGATTTTGAGTTCGACTACACGAAATAAGAATAATGAGCAAACAAAAGCCCGCGGCATGAGCCGCGGGCTTTTGTTTGAAGAAAGAAAAGAAAAAGAGAAGAAAGAGAGGATTGGGTGAATCCTTGATTCTGAATATACAGGACAATCATGTCCGAACTATGAACGAGGAGAAAAGGAATTGTGAACATTTGCACCGATTTCCCGCACCCCGCAGGGCAGGCGGCATTTGCCCCGGAAGATCGCCCGGCGAAAAAATTGAAAACAACACTTGACAAATCCCGACTTTATGCTATAATAACGGAGCGCTCTTGAGAAAGACAACCTGCTGCTGTAGCTCAGTCGGTAGAGCGCGTCATTGGTAATGACGAGGTCGGCAGTTCGAATCTGCCCAGCAGCTCCAAAAACCGGTTTATTCCATCGGAATAAACCGGTTTTTTGTATCCGTTTTGTATTCGAACTGCACTTTGCCCGGTCGGGCGGAATCCCTGCTGGACAGAGGGCGTCCCGGTGTGATAAAATCATTCTATCGCGCAAGGGAGGTTCGCAGATGCCGGTAAATGTGAAAAATCTGATCGCCGAAACGTTTGTAAGGCTGTCGGACGAAAAGAATATCGACAAGATCACGGTAAAAGACATCGTGGAGGCATGCGGGATCTCCAGGCAGGCGTTTTATTATCATTTCCAGGACCTGCTGGAGGTCATCGAGTGGTCGATGGAGCAGGCCTTTGGACAGCTGCTGGACCGGAGCCTGCAGGAGGACGACCCGGAGATCGTCCTGAACGATTTTATTGCGGCTTCGGAAAATGCCGCGCCGTTTATGCAGAAGCTGTTTCGCTCCCAGAAGCGGGAACAGGTGGAGTGGCTGATGGCGCGCTGCGTCCGGAGCTATTTGCAGGAGCTGATCTCTGCGAAAGGAAAACTGCCGCGGATCCCGTATGAGGATCTGGACATTGCCCTGAATTTCTGCACGTATGGCTTTGTCGGGCTGCTGCTGGAATGCTGCGACAAGAAAAAGACGGTCGACCGGGAAACAATGGCCCGTCAGATGTACCGTCTCCTGCAGGGGCGGATCGGAGAAGCGGATCCGGTCCGCGCATAGACGGATAGATAGACAGATCCCCCGATGTGTAAAAGGGCTTTACACATCGGGGGATCTGTCTATACACAAACGCTGTTTTGTGAATGGCGCTGTGCCGGGATCCCTGTTATAAATAGGGTGATCTGATCAAGAAGGAGGCGTTATGGATCTTGTGTGAAAACAATGGGATCTTTGCAGGAAAGCTCCATGAGATAGAAGGTCAATACGGCCGGATTCTCAGCCGTCTTCGCGTGGCTCAGTATGAAAGCCATGACGAGATCCGGCGGACGATCCGGCAGCTTGAAGCGGAATGCCGGGGGACCGAATCGCTGCTGAAGCAGAGCATTGCGGACTGCCGTTCTCCCGCGGTTTCCGCGCTGGCGGCTGCGCAGCTTGACTACGACCAGAAGGTCCGGCATATCCTGCACGATGAGCTGCCGGGATATCTGCATGAGGAAGGGAACGACCGCATCGCAGATCAGGCGGAAGCGGCGAGCCTGTACGGCGAATATGCCATCGATTTTGCCGCTCAGGCCATGCGGCATGCGCTGCTCGCCGCGCTGTCGGCGATCGACCTGCAGATGAGCTGCGAGGAAGCAGCGCAGAAACCGACTGAAAACGAAAGATAAGGAGGCTTCAAAATGAAGGAAGTAAAATCCCCGAAAAAACCGCTGATCTACTACTACAGCATCATCCTGCTGATCGTGCTGTTGTTCAATCTGATCGTGTCCCCGCTGCTGATGAAAAATCAGGTGACTGAGGTGGACTACGGGACGTTCATGCGCATGATCGAGGAAAAGAACATCGGAGAAGTCGAGGTCGAGGACGACGAGATCCTCTTTACCGACAAGGACAAGCAGCAGGTCTACACGACCGGCGCGATGGACGATCCGACGCTGACGCAGCGCCTGTATGATTCCGGCGCGACGTTCACAAAGGAGATCCAGAAGACGATGTCGCCCGTGCTGAGCTTCGTGTTGACGGCCGTTCTGCCACTGGTGATCTTCATTGCCATCGGCCAGTACATGGGAAAGAAGCTGGTAGAAAGCGCCGGCGGCAAGAACTCCCTGATGTTCGGCGGCACCGGAAAATCCGGCGCAAAGGTCTACGTCCAGTCCACACAGGGCATCCATTTTGAGGATGTGGCCGGTGAGGACGAGGCAAAGGAATCCCTCGCCGAGATCGTGGACTATCTCCACAACCCGCAGAAATACACCGATGTCGGCGCATCGATGCCGAAGGGCGTGCTGCTCGTTGGCCCTCCGGGAACCGGCAAGACGATGCTTGCAAAGGCTGTTGCAGGTGAGGCAAACGTGCCGTTCTTCTCCATGTCCGGCTCGGAGTTTGTCGAGATGTTCGTCGGCATGGGCGCAAGCAAGGTGCGCGACCTCTTCAAGCAGGCCAAGGAAAAGGCACCCTGCATCGTCTTCATCGACGAGATCGACGCTATCGGCAAAAAGCGTGACAATCAGCTTTCCTCCAACGATGAGCGCGAGCAGACGCTCAACCAGTTACTCACCGAAATGGATGGCTTTGAGGGCAACAACGGTGTCATCATCCTCGCCGCGACGAACCGGCCCGAATCGCTCGACCCGGCACTGACGCGACCCGGCCGCTTTGACCGCCGTGTGCCCGTCGAGCTGCCTGACCTTGCGGGCCGCGAAGCCATCTTAAAAGTTCACGCGAAAAAAATCAAGACTGCCGACGATGTGGATTTCCATACCATCGCGCGCATGGCCTCCGGCGCGTCCGGCGCGGAGCTTGCCAACATGATCAATGAGGCTGCGCTGCGCGCCGTGCGCAATCACCGCACCGTCGTGACGGAAGCTGACCTGGAAGAAAGTATCGAAGTCGTCATTGCGGGCTATCAGAAGAAAAACGCCGTGCTGTCCGACCATGAAAAGCAGGTCGTTTCGTACCATGAGATCGGCCATGCCCTTGTCGCAGCCCTGCAGACGCACTCGGCACCTGTGCAGAAGATCACCATCATTCCGCGTACCTCCGGCGCGCTGGGCTATACCATGCAGGTCGATACCGCCGATAAGAACCTCATGACCAAGGAGGAGATCGAGAACAAAATCGCGACCTTCACCGGCGGCAGAGCCGCGGAAGAAGTCGTCTTCGGCGAGATCACGACCGGCGCGTCCAATGATATTGAGCAGGCCACCAAGCTGGCCAGAGCCATGATCACCCGCTACGGTATGAGCGAGGAATTTGATATGGTCGCCATGGAGACGGTCACGAACCAGTACCTCGGCGGCGATACGTCGCTGGCCTGCTCCGCCGACACGCAGAACCGCATCGATGCGAAGGTCGTGGAGCTGGTCAAGGCGCAGCATCAGAAAGCGAAGAATATCCTGCTGGAAAACCGCGAAAAGCTGGACGAGCTGGCGAAGTACCTCTATGAAAAAGAAACGATCACCGGTGAGGAATTTATGCGCATTCTGGGACAGGAGGGCAAAGCACAATGAGACGACGTTCTGGATTCGGATGGATGGAATGCATTGAGGGAGTCCTGCTGCTGGGACTCGGGATCTACACCTTTGCGCAGCCGGATCGTGCGCTGACGGGATTTATCGTCATGTACGGCATCGTCGCTGTGACGATGGGCATCGCGGATATCCTGCTCTACGTCCGTGTGGAGCGCTTCACAGGCTTCGGCCCGATCGTTTCCCTGATCTCGGGTGCACTGAGCGTGATGACGGGCGTGATGCTGCTCGTCTATCCGAACGCCGGGAAATGGGTGATGAGCCTGCTGTTCCCGCTGTGGTTTCTGGCGCACTGCATCGGCCGCCTGTCCGGCCTGCATACGGTACGCCTCTGGGCCGGGGACTTTACCTATTATTTCACGCTGATCATGAATGTGCTTGGCCTGATCCTCGGAGGTCTGATGCTGGTCGATCCGCTGGTCTCGTGGCTGTCCGCCCGGTATCTTGTGAGCTTCTATCTGGTCCTGCTCGGCGTGGACTGTGTCATTCTGGCCTTCAGCAAGCTCGGCTCCAGAGAATAGAATGTTACGCCGGAGGCTGCAGCTTCCGGTTATGCATCGGCAAAGCGGCGGCGATCTTGCCGCCGCTCTGCCGTTTTGATTTTGGCTTGCTGTTTGGCGCGTCAGACGCTTGCAAAGCAGCAAGCGGCGTGGTAAACTGAAAACAGATCGAAGCGGCTGCCGACGGGCAGCTTTTCCAAATGCAAATGGTTAGAGATGATTAACTAAAAGAACAGGAGGACCTGCAGATGTCCAGAAAAGCGACGGAATTTCAGAAAAAAGAAATGAGCAAAATGTACCGGGGCAAGGAAATCTTCAAGCCGCTGCAGACGGGCTGGATCGACGAGCATGTGGCCTGCGTGCGCGAGTGGGTGGCAAATATCTTCTTCTACCGCAAGGGCGATACCACCCTCATGTTTGACGCCGGATACAACTATGATCGTCTCGAAGAGAAGATGGGCTGGCTCGGCATCGATCCGAAAAGCATCCGGCAGATCTTCATCACCCATCAGGATACCGACCACGTCGGCGCGGTGGAGGCCGACAGCCCGGGCCTGTTCCGCGATGCGGTCCTGTATGTCGGCGAGACAGAAAACCGCTACCTGACCGGCGAGGTGCGCCGTAAGGTGATCTATCACCTCTACAAGCTGCCGCAGGTGACCATCCGCAACGAAAAGGTGCTGCTCAAGGACGGTGACGTGCTGGATATTGACGGCATCCGGGTCGAATGCTTCCTGGTCCCGGGCCACACCTGGGGGCATATGGTGTATCTGGTCGACGACAAGTATTTGTTCACCGGCGATACCATCTGGTTCGGCGCGGACGGCGGCTACAGCTTTATTTCCGCCCTGGCGGAGGACAACAAGCTGGCGGTCCGCTCGCTGGCAGAGCTGGAGGCAAAGCTGCAGGCGCGCGGCCTTCACCCGTATTTCATCACCGGCCATTCCGGCTGGACAGACGATTTTGCTTTCGCCTTTGCCCACAAGGACCAGCTCTGCTCGCCGTTCAGCAAGCGCGTGCACGATCCCAGCGCGCCCTATGACGCGTACGATGAATCGGACGATACCGAGCAGCGCGCAAAGTCCGGATTCCTGAAGCCTGTCAGCCCGGTATAAGGAAAGCGGGCTGACGGAAAAACCGGAAACCCCGTCAAAGCCCGGGCATTTTGTGCCGGGAAGCGAGGAAAAAGGTCACGCTGGCCTCCGCGTCCGTCAGCGGGATGTTGACCCGGCCGGGATACGCGGTCTGGAGGCGGCGCTGGCCGTAATCCGTGGTGAAGCAGGGGAGCGACGAGGCGTTTACCAGCTCGTCGAATACGGCAGTGTCGGTCTGTACAAGGAACTTGGAGGCGGGCATTTTCTCCCGGCAGAGCGTGTCCCAGAAGCCGAGCTCGGAGCGCAGGAGAAAATTGAAGCCGTTGATCTCCGCAAAGGTCAAAGACGACTGCTTTGCCAGCGCGTGCTCCGGCGGGACGCAGACAAACAGCTGCTCCTGCAAAAAGGGCTTTGCTCCTGCGAACGGGAAGGGTAGGACGGCGACGTCGCACGAACCGTCTTCCCACGCGGCAAGGACATCTTCGTTCTGGCAGACGGCGGAGGCCAGCATCTTTTCCGGCTGCGCTGCGTTCAGCTTCCGCAGCAACTCCCACAGGGGCGCGGGCGCGCAGGCGCGGATGACGATGGTCCGCTGCCGCTGGTCAAACGCGCGGACCTGCGCGACGGCCAGCTCCGCTTCCTGCAGCAGCTTGCGCGCCGCCGCCACGGCCAGCTTGCCGGTCTCGTTCAGCTCGATCCGGTTCTTGCCCCGGGTGAAGAGCGGCACGCCGAAATACTGCTCCAGATGCTGCATCGAGCGTGTAATGGACGGCGTGGAGAGGTGAAATTCCTCCGCCACGCGGTGGAGCGTGCCGAGATCGGCGAACGCCGTGAGCTGCTTGAGTTCATACAGATCGACCATGACAGCCTCCTGTTACATTTCATATTTTGAAACACAGATTGCGATATCGATAGTGTACTTCCTGGCTCCGGCGTTGTAAAGTAGGAAGCAGAAGAAAACCTGCATTTCATGATCCAGGAGGTACAAGTATGGAATATGTAACTTTGAACAATGGCATCCGGATGCCGAAGCTGGGCTACGGCGTCTACCAGACGCCCGCGGAGGATACCAAACGCTGCGTGCTGGACGCCATCGACGTGGGTTATCGCAGCATCGACACGGCGCAGGCCTATTACAACGAGGCGGGTGTCGGCGACGCGCTGGCGGAAAGTGGTCTGCCGCGCGAGGAGTTTTTCCTGATCACCAAGGTCTGGATCACGAGTGCGGGCTATGAAAAAGCGAAGGCATCCATCGAGGAATCCATGCGCAAGCTGCGCACTGATTATCTCGACCTGCTGCTCATCCATCAGCCGTTCGGCGATTACTACGGCACCTACCGCGCGATGGAAGAACTGTACAAGGCCGGCAGGCTCCGCGCGATCGGCGTTTCCAACTTCGGCCCGGACCGGTATCTCGACATCCAGCATTTCGCAGAGATCAAGCCTGCCGTCAACCAGATCGAGACGCATGTGTTCCAGCAGCAGAAAACGGCGAAGGAATACCTCAAAAAGTATGGCTGTCAGATCGAATCCTGGGGCCCGTTTGCCGAGGGCCGCAAGGATATGTTCACGAACCATGTGCTGACCCAGATCGGCGAGAAGTACGGCAAAACCGCCGCGCAGACCGCCCTGCGCTTCCTGCTGCAGAGTGATGTCGTCGTGATCCCGAAGTCCACGCACAAGGACCGGATGCAGCAGAACTTCGACCTGTTCGATTTTACCCTCACGCCGGAGGATATGGCGGCCATCGAGGCGCTCGACGGCGGTGAGAGCCTGTTCTTCTCGCATTACGATCCCAAGACTGTGGAGTGGTTCATGTCCATTCTGTAATACAGCAAAAAACCACCTGCCTGAGCCTTCAGGCAGGTGGTTTGCAGTTTTATTGTCCGTTCATCTGGGCCAGGACCTGATCCTTGCTGCGGATGGCAGTGTTGGCGCCGACATGCTCGACAGCGACAGACCCGGCCGCGCAGGCGAATCTGGCGCTCGCCAGCGTATCCCAGCCCTGTGACTTTGCGTACAGGAACGAGCCGACGAACGTATCGCCCGCGCCGGTCGTATCGACGCAGCGGCAGGGGAACGAGGGAATGTGTGCCTCGATCCCGTCGGCAGAGACATAGCAGCCCTGTGCGCCGAGCTTGATCACGCAGTTGGCCGCGCCCATTATGCAGCGCCTGCGCCATCTTCTCCGGGCTCCCGGTCTCACCGGTTAGCCAGACGGCCTCGCGTTCGCTCGGCAGGAAATAATCCGTCTTGCGGAAGCAGGCTTTGAGCAGCGCGTGATCATATTCGCGTTCACTCACGCGCATATCGAGCGCGGTCCGCGCGCCGGATGCATGGGCGAGCGTAAACAGCTTCAGAAGCCCCTCGCCGTCCAGCTCCGGCAGCGCCATGGCGCCGCCGACCGAGACGAAGGCGGAATCGCGGATCACGGCTTCGTCCAGATCCTCGTAGCGCAGCGCCAGATTCTGGCCGGGCTGGAAGAGAAAATGCCGCTCGTGTGCCTCGTCGATCAAAACGACACAAATTGCGGTCGGTACGTCGATGCGCCGGTCAAAGACCGAGAGGGGATAGCGCGAGAGCTGCTGCAGCAGCACGTCGCCCAGCCGGTCGACACCGGCCGCGCCCATCAGGGCTGTCTGTGCGCCGAGCTGCGAGAGGACGATCGCCTGGTTGAGCGCGTCGCCACCGAGCGTCAGCTCCGCGTGGTCGAGCAGCGTCATCTCCCGGTCCAGAATGTGTCCGTCCATGCCCGGGATCATCAGGTCGATCACCTGCAGACCGATGGTCAGAACGTCAAACCGCTTCATGCCTTACCCCTTTCCGCAGCCGCCGAACAGCTCCAGCTTGCGCACGGTCACCTCGACCATGGCGTCCTCCGCCAGCAGGTTCAAGTCGGTATAGCCGGCGTCCGGATGCTCGGCGATGCCGCCCGCGACGGTGTTGCGGAAATCGTCATCCGACAGACCGGAGCCGCCGTGCAGCACGAGGGGAACAGAGACGGTCTTGCGGATCTCGCGCAGACGCGGGATATCGAGCTTCGGCGTCGCCTTGTAGACGCCGTGGCACGTGCCGATGGAGACGGCGAGGAAGTCCGTGCCGGTCTGGTCGACAAAGGACTTGGCTTCCTCCGGCTCCGTGTAGACCATCTGGTCGACCTTGCCGTTGCTGTCGGTCAGACCGCCGACGCTGCCGAGCTCGCATTCCACGCCGACGCCCATGCCGTGCGCGATACGGACGATCTCGGCGGATTTGCGGATGTTCTCCTCGCTGGTCTTCTCACGGGAGCCGTCATACATGACGGAGCCGAAGCCGGCGCGCAGCGCCTGCATCAGAAGCTCAAAGCTGTAGGTGTGGTCCAGATGGACGGCGACGGGGACCTTGGCCCGGCGGGCCTGCTCGCCCTGCAGCACGGGCTGACGATCGTGACGAACTCGGCCCAGATCACGCCGCTGCTCGCAGACAGCGACAATACGGTCTACGCCCTCGGCGGGCAGGTCCGCGCGACGAGCTTGGCCTGCGTCGGCATGTGGACGCTCACTGCGCTGCGGACGCTGCGCGCGGATATTGCGCTGATCGGCACGAACGGCGTGCTGGGCCATACCGGCCCCTGCACCTCGATCTACAGCGAGGCGGAGATCAAGACGGCTATGGTCCAGTGCGCGAAAAAAAGCATCGTGCTCTGCGACGGCAGCAAATTCCGGGAGGAAGCGGTCATCCAGTTTGCCGACTGGCAGCAGATCGACTGCCTGATCACCGACCAGACCGCGCCGGAAGCGGAGCTTGCCGTCATCCGCCAGAAAACGACCGTACTGGTCGCGGGCACATAAAAGCATCCCCGGCTGCAGGCGCAACCGGGGATGTTCGTTTCAGGCAGGAATCACAGCAGGAGCGCAGAGAGCTCGTCAACGGTCTCGTCGAAGACGCGCAGCGCGCTGCGGACAGTATCGGGCTTGGTGAGGTCGATGCCCGCGATCTTGAGCTCCTCGAGCGGATAATCGCTGCCGCCGGTCGTGAGGAACTTCAGATAACCGCTTGCATCGCCGGTCGTCAGGATGTGCTCGGCGATGGCCACGGCGGAGGAGAAGCCGGTCGCGTACTGATAGACATAGAACGCGCGGTAGAAGTGAGGGATATACGACCATTCCGGGTCGATATCCGCGTCGATGCCGATGCCGTCATAATACGTGGCTTCGAGATCGTGATAGACCTTGTTGAGCGCAGAGGCCGTCAGCGGCTGACCCGCGGCATAGAGATCGTGCGCTTTGCGCTCGAACTCTGCGAACAGCGTCTGCCGGTAGAGCGTCGTGCGGAAGCTCTCAAGGAAGTGATTGAGAATATATGCACGGCGCTTTTCATCCGTCTCGGTCTTCAGCAGGTACTTGGTCAGCAGAACTTCGTTGACCGTCGAAGCGACCTCGGCGACCATGATGCGGTAATCGTGATTGACATAATCCTGCGTCGTGTCGGAGAACCAGGAATGCATGGAGTGGCCCAGCTCGTGTGCCAGCGTGAACGCGTCGCCCAGCGTCCCGGCATAGTTCATGAGCACATACGGATGCACGCCGAACACGCCGCAGGAGAACGCACCGGACTGCTTGCCGTCGTTCTCATACACGTCGACCCAGCGCTCGGCGAACGCGCGGTCCAGCAGCTTCTGGTACTCCTCGCCCAGCGGCAGCGTCGCCTTCTTGACCAGGTCCTTCGCGTCCTCAAACGCGATGGGATAGTCGACGTCCTCCACGATGGGGACGTACAGATCAAATACGTCGATCTTGTCGAGCTTCAGCGCGCGGCGGCGCAGTTCGAGATACTTGCGCATGGAGGGCAGGCTCTCGTGCACGGCCTCGATCAGGCTGTCATAGACGGACACGGGCACGTTGCCGCCGTCCAGCGCCGCTTCGCACGCGGAGGCGTAGCCGCGCTGATTGGAGAAATAGGTGTCGAATTTGACGGAGCCGCCGTAGAGCGCGGCGATGGCGTCGCCAAACTGCCGGTAGGTGCCGAACATGGCGCGGAACGCGCCCTCGCGCACGGCGCGGCTGCGGCTCTCACGGTAAACCGGGAACGTACCGGGGGTGAGGCGGACCTCCTCGCCCGCGTCGTTTTTGACCATCGGCAGCTGCAGATCGACGTCGGTCAGCATCTCAAACGCGGCCTTCGGCGTTCCGGCTGCGTCGCCCAGCAGCGCCAGCATCTGCTCGCGCGCAGCGTCAAGCGTATGTGCGCGCATGCGGACGATATCGTTCACCGTGTGCCGGTAGGTCGCCAGCGCCTCGTCCTGCATCCATGCATCCAGCTTTTCTGCCGGGATAGCAAGGATCTCGGGGTTCAGAAACGCCGTCGCGGCGCTGAACTTGACAAGCAGACTCTCGCTGCGGGCGGCCATTTCCTGATTTTCTGCTACGGAGCCGTCTTCGGTCTTTTTCAAAAACGCATAGATATAGGGCAGCTCGACCTTGAGCATGGAGGCGTAGACGGTATCGAGTCCGTGCTTGAACGCTTCCTTGGACGTGCCGAGCGTGCCGGGGAGATCCTTCAGCGGCGCAAGCGCGGCCTCGGCCTCCTGCATGGCGGTCTCCCACGCGGCTGTGTCCGGGTAGATCTTCGTCAGGTCCCACTGGAACCGGATATCCTGTTCGCTTCGTTTCATAGCGTATAACCTCCTTTGGTGTTAAATTTATTATACTGGCAGGGAACAGCCCTGTCAATGTGCACCGCGCAGATACAGCCGGTTGCTTTTTGTCTGCCGAAAGGGTAGAATGGGAAAAAATGAGGTGATCGTGTGAAGAAAAAAGCAACTGTCATCTGCTGGATCAGCACCGCCCTGGCGGCGCTGGCCCTCTGCCTGACCTGCGGCCTGCCGCTGCCTGCGGGGATCCCGCCGATGCTGCTCCAGTGGCTCATTCTGCCGCTGCTGGCGCTGCTCGCCGCCGCCGTGCAGGCAGGGCGTCTGCTTGCCGGACTGCGCGCGGCGCTGGCAGGGAAGCCGGACGGCCGTCTGTTCTGCCTGCTGGCAGCCATAGGAGCGCTCGCGCTGGCTGCGCTCGGCAAAGGCGGCAGCAGCGCCGCGGCGGCCGCACTGCTGCTCTGCGCGGATGTGTGGCTGGAGCAGCTGCAGGCGCGTGTAGACGGAGAACTTCCCGGCACGCGTCTGTCGTCAGCCGGTGCGCGGCTCTGGTTTTGGGGCTTTTTGCTCGCGGCTGTCTGCGCGGCGGTCGTCTGGGGGATCCTCGGCGCAGCAGCAGATGAGATCGTCTGCCGTGCGGTCGGCATTCTGGTCGTCGGCGCGCTGTGCCCGTTTTCACTGACCGCAGCGTGTACCGTACGGCGGGCCGTGCGGACCTGCAGGGTCCCGGTCCTGGATGCACAGGCCGTCCCGGCGCTCGGGGACACGGATATCGTCCTGCTTGAACCGGAGGGACTTCTGACCGGTGCGCCGTCAGTGAGCGATATCCGTCCGGCCGGGATGGAGGAAGGGCAGTTCCTGGCCCTTGCTGCGTCGATTTTGCAGGGAAGCGGCGACGGACAGACTGTCTGTATCCGGGCATTGGCCGAGGACCGGGGACTTGCGCTGCGCCCGGCAGCGCAGGCGGATGCAGCCGGAGCTGTGATCGACGGCAAGCATTATCTTACCGGGACGGCGGAGCAGCTGCGGCGGGCCGGGATCGCGGCGCCGCGGGCCGATGAGCTGGCACTCAGCGGC
>JABLTN010054133.1_pt1 | contig 12865 bp, 4 predicted proteins | sample 7160141 | NCBI WGS metagenome assembly JABLTN01 (sample SAMN14651226, study PRJNA627086) | human gut metagenome | isolation source: feces | host: Homo sapiens | reverse complement strand
AATTTAGGATATAAAATAATATCTTGATCAACAGTATATTTACCTCCTATTTCATAATCTCCTAATGAACACGTCCAACCTTTAAAATCGTAATCAGTTTTAGTAAGTATATTACTTCTTAATTTCAAATCTTCTCTTTCATATTTATACTGTGGTTCTAAAACTTGTGTTCCATATATGTTTTGATATTCTACATCATATACTTTCCTAAAATCATATTGTTCTATTAAATTAATTGGAGATGTATCTGGATTTGTTGCAGTAATAGTTATAAGAAATTCCACACTTGATCTAAAATTTATTATATCTTTTTCTTTATAATCTGTTACTGTTACATTTATTCCTTCTTTATTTATACTTTGTTTTATAAAAGAGTATATCGTTTGATTTCTATCACCAAAATTTGTTACAGTTATTTTATATGTTATCGATGATGTACTATTTGGTAAAGTAAATCCCATTGTTGTATTATTAACGTTATATTTTGGTGAATAATTTTCTAATGCTCCACCACTTGCAGATTCTAATTTTATCCCTGTTACTCTTATATCCGCCCTTGTTCTAAACATCGCGTCTGATGTTATTGATAAGTTGCTGGCAAGCCCTGAATAAGCAACAGTATTAATAAAAAACAAAGCAAAAAAAGCTATTATTATTAAATTTTTAAATTTAAGTTGAAGAAATTTTTTCATTTAACACTGCTCCTATTTAGATTGCTATACTATATCTATAATTATAACATATATAACTTTTTTGTCACGTATTTTTACATAAATATATGTTTTTTAATTACATATACTAAAAACATATTTTACTTATTTTCGAATAAAAAATGTAGGTTATGCATTTCTACATAACCTACATTTATTTCATAATTTTTCTATTGATGCCAACATGTATTATAAACTGGTGTTGAATCACCACATACTTTTTTAGTATATTCTTTTGTATAACAATAACATTTTGCTCCTGAAGAGCCTTTACATACATGTCCACTTGTTATACAAGAATAATCTGAATCCATACCCAAATATTCTTGTTCATACCAACAATTTTCTTGATAATATGATACTCCACATTTTGAATCTGAATTGTAATACCAAGTTGGCGAATTACTTGTCACTTTATTACCTGCTCTATCTGTACATACACCTTGTTTACTTCCTGAGCTTGTTAATTTTACAGATTTAGTAACACTTGATACGACTGTACCACTAGAATTTTTCCATCTAGACATTGTATCACTACATTTATAATTAATTGTCATTTCTGAACCATTAACCCTATGACTTCCCCATTCTAATGTTGGTTTACCTAAGTCAATAAATATCCTAACATTTTTAGTTGTAGTATTACCTGCTTTATCTGTAGCAATTACTCTAATATATCTATTACCAGATGATCCTACTCCATGACCTAAACTAGTTGTTATATTATAAACTGGATCAATTAAGTCGCGATTACTAGTAATAGCACCACCAGCATTTGCTTGCAATGTAATTGACTTAATACCAGAACCTCCAGTAGTACCTGTTACATCAAAATAATACCTATAATTAACCCATGTATTGGTACTATAATTTGTTTCTGTTACCTTTTTCAACGATTTACCAGATTTAGCACCATTAGCATACTTATATAGATTTAACGATAAATTAGGTGCAACTTTATCAATAAGAACAGTAATAGTCACTGTTTTACTATTTCCTGCTTTATCATATAACGTTATTTTACCATACCTTAAACCTGACGAATTAAATAGAACATTCTTAACTGCATTATATGAGGTTGATTTAACTATCTTTTTAGTTGCAGCTGTATCCGTATATTTTCCTGGTGTATTATATTGCCATTTCATTGATTTAATTCCAGAACCTCCAGAATTATCGCCAGAACCAGATAGTGAGAAGTAATATCCAAACTTTCTCCAAATTGTTCCAGTATAATCTGCATTAGTTTTAGTTCCTATTGAATCTCCTGTTGGGCCATTACCAGCAGAATTTAATTTATATGCTGTAATTTTAATAGTCGGCGCTGTTATATCAATATAAGCATTATAGTAATGTATAGATCCTGCTTTTCCACCAGTTGTTGCCTGATAACCTATATGAAATTTACCTGTATTAGATGGTTTTACAAAAGCCTTTGCCGCAACTGCCGTGCTAGGAGTACATTTAGTAGTAGTTGATACTTTATAATCACCTTTTCCAATGCAATATTTTAAAGTTGATGTCGTAGATGTTGGTATTAATCTAAATTGTATTTTTTTATTAATCCAAGTTCCATTACTAATTTCATTAGTGTAAGATGTATCAGTAGTTTTATAAACATTAATTTCTACATCTGTAATACCAATTCTACTATAATGTGTTTTCTTATCAGATTCAAGTCCAGTTTCGCTTATACCTTGAACTGTTACATATCTATCCATTGAGGTTGCATCTTTATATGCTGTACTGTTTATTTCTTTGTTTGTTCTACCAACTCCCAACTTTGTACTAGGATCACAAACATTATCTGGATCATATTTTGAAGCAGTGGTATTACATGTATATACTGTTACATTACTTACACCTGACTTGACAATAGTTACTTTATAAGTCATACCTTTTTTTGATAATGATCCTGATTTTATCTCATCACCATTTTGGTTATATCCTTGAATTTTAATAACAGGCTCAACATCATCTATTTGTGCTTTAAAAGTAAATTTAGAGTAGTTCCCTGCTTCATCAGTTACAGTTATAACACCATATCTATATCCATTTTCATCAAGCGTAAATGATTTTGATTCTGTTATGTCTTCTTGCTCATCATATGATGGTATTGTACCATAATTTGAAGCTGTACTTAATAAATCAGCATTATTATATCCAACTTTTATTACAACATCACTTTTATCTGTAACGTCTAAATCAAATGAATATCCATCCTTTACCCATGTTGTATAATTTTTTGAGAAATTTTTTGTAAAATTATTTCCACTATCTGTTGTTTGCGTTGTACTAGAATTGCTTATAGTTGATGTTGTATCATCATCTAATTTTGTTGCCGTTACTGTAACAACTGGTGCATTTCTATCAATCAAGGCATTATATGAAAATTTTTCACTTTCCAAGTATGTTTCACTATCAATTTTAGAACCACTTATAACCTTATAAGCAACCATATATGTACCTTCCTTAGTGTTTGTTAAATCTACCGGAATTGCAGTATTAGCACTAATTATAGTTGTTGGTTCACAAACATCAATTTCATCTGTCGATTCAATATCTTGTGCACTCACATCCTGAATACAATACTTAATTGTGGCTCCACTTGGACCAGAAGTAATCGCTCCAAATTTAAATTCAAGGAAACTATTTATCCAAGTATTACTTTCAACAGTTTCAGTTGTTCCTGTCTTATATGCTGTTAAGGTTGTCGAAGGAACTACCCTATCTATTTTAATATGTTTACTAGAACTTTCTGGAGTTTTTCCATAACTACTTACGGCTCTATAACGTATATAACCCTCTATTTCAGATTCAGTAAAATTACCTTCATCATCTACATCACCACCAATAACGGTTACTGCTGATGCATCAGTAACTTCTTTCCAATCACTTTCAGTACAAGAAGTATCTGTACTTAAGAAGCAATATTGATATGATACTGCACCTGAATCACTATCAGACATTTCAACCGGTGATACATTAACTGGATTATATGTCCATTCATTTTCTGATGGTTCAGTCTCAATTTCAACATTTTTTAACCAATGTGCATATATATTACTCGTAACAGTAGTTCCATCTATAAATTTGTAAGAATCATCAATCTTAACTGAAGGTGAAACCATACTACCAACTCCAGGTTTAGTAAACCATGCTTCAAATGTATAACCATCTTTCTTAGCAGTAGGAATGCTTACCTTTTGATCGCCACTCTGCATAGTAATAATTGAATCACTACTAAATAAAGTATTTGTAAATGAACTTGTTATATTACCATTTTCATCAATCAATTGTTTACCATCACTTGAATAATATCCTTTAAATGGATAATTAACATACATTGTACCACTTGGTTTATTTTCATTACTGCTACTATCATATGATTCGTATATATCAACACCCAAACTAATTATAGGTTTATAAATGTTATTAGTTGATGTTGTCATTTTATTAGACAAAGTTCCATTATTATGATTTAAATATACACCATCGCCGTATTTTAAATAAACTTCTTTGTTTCTTTGAACACTTTCAGAATCAGACACAAAACTAGTATCTGTGTTATTCAATGCAATTTTATAAACATTTCCATCCCATTTCGCATATAAATTAACAACTCCATTATTTGTACTTGTCAATTTACTTACAGACTGTTCATCTTTATATACAACCGAACCATTTGCAGATGTTGACCATCCTGTAAATGTATATCCTGTTCTTGTAAATGTATTTGCGGTTAAAGCTTTTGATTCAGTATAATCAAATGATTGATCACTCATTGTTCCTGTACCACTATTAGCATTAAATTTTACTGTATATGTATTTTCTGTCCAATTCGCTTTTATTGATCCAGATATAGATCCAAACGTATATACATTTTCCTCGATTTTATCTTTACATTCATCATTACATGTATCAGGATACTTTGTTGTTAAACTCCATCCAGCAAATGTATAACCTGTTCTAGTTGGTTTTGATAATGAATATGTTTCTCTATAATTACGTATTACTGCACTTGCACTTGTACTATCATTCCATGTTCCTCCACTTGGATCAATAGTTAATGTATATTGATTTATTTGAGCAGTTGCCATATATGTTTCATTTTTCGTTAATGTAAATGCATTTTCTGAAGTATTTACATCCTGTAACGATGATGCTCCGTTATATGTCCAAGCTTTAAATGAATATCCAGTACTTACTTCTGCATTTATTGTTATTTTAGTTCCATATTCATATGTTCCTGTTGCTGCTGCAGATGAATTACCTATTTTTGTTTCATAACCTGTTGCTACTATACTTACTTTATTTATCCCTGAATTTACAGATAATTTTACTGTATATATCTCCCTTTCATAATATAAACTAATTTCTCTTTTTCCATTAGCTAATATAGTTGTTTCTGTAACATCTTTTCCATCTACATGTCCTTTACTATATTTAAATCCTTTTATGGTCTTTTTTAGATTTTCAACCTTTATTACTGAATTAGTTGTTCCTGTTTTTGTTTCCGACTCACACGTATAAGTACTTGCATTTAAATCTTTTGTACAATGATTTACCTTATATAATGTATTTGTATTTTCTTGCCATACTGCTCTAAACTCTTTATCGCCCGTACTTCCTTTTTCTACTGTCATTGTCGCATTATATGACGATGTACTTGTTAATGATTTTGACCATCCTTTAAAAGTATAGCCTTCTTTTGTCGGATTGTTTAATGTAAACGTCTCCGTTTCTACCGTATACTCTGTCGGATTTGCTGCTGAAAGTACTCCACCATCTAATTCATACTTTATATTATATTTTATTGGAGTCCAGTTTGCAGTATAACTTTTATTTCCCATACTTCCTTTTGCTATTGATACACTTGTTTGTGCTGTATTACCATTACTTCCTGTCCATCCTTTAAAAGTATATCCTTTTCTTGTTGGATTCTTTAACGTAAAGGTTTCTGTTGTTGTATTATAACTTGTTGGGTTTGATACATTTGTTAATGTTCCCCCATTCAAATTATAACTTATATTGTATGTTATAATCTGCCATACTGCCCTAAATTCTTTATCACCCGTACTTCCTTTTTCTACCGTCATTGTCGCATTATATGATGATGTGCTTGTTAATGATGTTGACCATCCTTTAAAAATATAGCCTTCTTTTGTCGGATTGTTTAATGTAAATGTCTCTGTCTCTACTGTATACTCTGTTGGATTTGCTGCTGAAAGTACTCCACCATCTAATTCATACTTTATATTATATTTTATTGGAGTCCAATTTGCAGTTAATGTTCCAGCTCCTGGTCCAAATGTATATTTATTTGTTTCACTATTCCAAGAACCTGCACCACTTTTTGTCCATCCTGTAAATGTATATCCTTTTCTTGTTGGATTTGCTACTTCATATTCTGTTCCATAATTTCTTGGTACTGTACTTGCACTTATCGTATTATTCCATTTTCCTCCATTTGGATCTACTGTTAATACATAACTGTTAGGTAAACATCTTGCTGTTAAAGTTTTATTTGTTAATATCGTATAACCTGTTTGTCCTGAATCAAAACTACTTCCATTATTATCTATCCATGTACATGTATTTCCTTCTTTTTCTATTATTGGCAGTTTTGTACCTATAACTTCCTAGCCAGCATATAATGTTGCATCACTTGTTTTTGTCCATTGCTTGCTTGCATTTGTATATCCACTTACACTTGCTTCTAATACTGGTGTTGTATTATTATTTGCTACCTTTGTTCCATTATTTGAAGACGTATACCATCCATTTAATCTACATTCTACTTTCCCATTATCTGGTTTTGTTAATCCCGTTGTTCCCATATCATATGTTATTGTATATTCTCTTATTGGATTTGTTATTGTTGATAATGTTGTACTATTATATGTTGCAACTGCTGTTGTACTTCCTTGAGTTGTTGCTCCATTTCCATCTAAAGTCACTGTGTACTGTGAATATGTTACTGTTACATCTGCACTTGCGGATGATGCCTCATAATTTCCTGCTGCTTGCGATACTGTTATTTTACTCGTACCTGCTGTTATTCCCTTTAAGCCAGCGCCTGTTGTTCCTGTGTTTGTTACCTCTATTACGCCTGTACTTGAACTTGTTACAGTTATTTTGCCATCCCCAGTACATTTAAATTGTATTGAACCTGTTGCATTACTTGGATATTTTAAAAATGGCACCGACGTTATTGTACATAAGCTTGCCTTTTGAGATATTTTAAATGTTGTGCTCTTTGTTCCTGTATAGTTTCCTTGACCAGTTATTGTTATATTAGCTGTTCCAATGTTTGTATTATTACTATAACTATACGTAAAATCCGTATTATTTACGAGCGTTGTTGTTTTTCCTGTTGGTATTGGTACTGTTACACTTGATGTCGGTTTTATTGCATTTCCTGTATATACTTGATCATTAATTATTCCTATAGTTGCTGTTTTACTTATATCATATTGTTTTATTGATACCTTTACACTTCCAGATTTACTATTATAGTTACTATTTCCTGATATTAGATAATATACTGTATATGTTCCTGCATTTGTTCCTTTTGCTAATGCTGAATTTGCACTACAACTTGTTGGTACTGCACTTAATGAATAACAGATATATCCTTGTTCCTTACTTGATGTTACTAAAGTTTGCTCTGCAGCGTTATAAGTTAAATCATTTGCGGTTATCACTGTAGGATTTGTTGCCTTTATTATTTTAAATGTTTTACTCTTTGTTCCTGTATAGTTTCCTTTTCCTGTTACGTTTACTGTAGCATATGGATTACTTGTTGTTCCAGCATTTATATTATTACTATAACTATATGTATAATCTGTATTATTTACAAGCGTTGCTACACCTAGATTTGACATTGATGCTGTTACTAAAGGTGTTGGTTTTATTTCACTTCCTGTATATGTTTGATCATTTATTGTGCCTATTATACCATTAGTGCTTAAATCGTATTTTTTTATTGTTACTATTACACTTCCAGATTTCTCTTTATAATTACTGTTTCCATTAATGTAATAATACACAGTATATGTCCCTGCGTTTATTGCTGTTGGTACTGCTGTACTTGTACTACATTTACTTGTTATTACAGAGTCAAGTGAATAACATATTGTTCCTTGCGCATCTTTTGTTGCTACTAAACTTTGCGCTTGTGTATTATATGTTAAATCATTCGCTGTTACTTTAACTGGATTCTCTGCTGGTACTATTTTAAATGTTGTACTTTTTGTTCCTGTATAATTTCCTGTTCCTGTTAATATAACTGTTGCTGTTCCAGCATTCGTATTATTACTATATGTTGTTGTATAAGTTGGTGTACTCTTACTTCCACTTGGTATTGGTACTGTTACACTTGGTGTTGGTTTTATTTCACTTCCTGTGTATGTTTTATCACTTATACTTACTATTGTTGCATTACTTAAATTATATGCAGTTATTTTCCATTGTATTGTTATATTACTTGTTGTTCCATCACTCCATTTGTAGTTTGAATTTAATTTAAAAATTACATTATATGTTCCTACATTTGTTGCTTTTAATGTACTTTCATTTGTTACTATGCTTGTCCCTTCTGAGACCGTAATTCCATGGTTTTGTTCTTCTGCATTATAAACTTTATCCGCTGGGGATGTTGGTTTTGTTACTGATTTTTTATCAACTATTATAGTTATTATAGCATCTCTTGTTACTTTACTATTTGTATCTGTTGCTCTTACTGTTATTTTATATCCTGATGTATTGGCTGGTGTATTTGATTTTACTGTTATTGTTGTTCCACTTATGCTAAAGTAACTATTATCATTTCCACTTATTATTGAATAACTATAACTTTCTGTTCCATTTGTTGCTGGTGATATATTTACTGTTTGACTACTTGTTGGATTATATGTTACTGGTTTACTCTGATCATTAAATGTTAATACATTTGTTGTAACACTTGGTGTCATTGTTATATTTCCTGCAGGCATTGTAAATGTTGTATTGGCTTCAGTTTGATTTCCTACTAAGTTTGTATTACTACTTGTCCATTTACTCCATGTATATCCTGAACTTGCTGTTGCTTTTAGTGTTATTGTGCTTCCGTAATAATAACTTCCACTTGCCGTACTTCCACTTGTACTTGCTCCTGTTGAACTTCCTAATGTAAATGTATATTTATTTCTTGTATATTTATATGTTACTACTGTACTTCCATCTGCTTTTATTGTTGTTGTTTGCACACTTGGTGATGTAAATCCTGTGTAACTCTTTACTGCTGGTGACACACTTGCACCTGTTGTTCCTGTTAAATTATCTGAGTCATCTGCGTCTGTTGGATATGTACCATCTAATTTTTGTTTATAATGTTTTACAACATACTTTGTATTTGTATCTACTTTACATACTGCATATAATGTTTGTGTATTTAATTTATCTGTTACATCTCCTCCATTATATGGTGTTCCATTTCCATCTACACTTGTATTCCATGTACATTTATATCCATCTTTACTTATTTCTGGTATTGTTACACTTGGTTTTGTTCCCCAATGTGCATATAATGTACCATTTGCTGTATATGATGTATTTTTAAATAAACTTGTTATATATCCATTTTCATTTATCATTTGTGTTCCATTTGTTACATCTGTATAATGTCCTGAATAACTATAATTTTCTGTTATCGCACTTGGCACTGTTATTCCTGTATTATTTGCATTAAAACTTATTGTATAACTTCTTGTTGGTTTTGTTATTGCATTCACATTTGTACCCATTTCTTTAGTTAATGCACTATCTAAATATATTCCTGTATTATATTTTTCATAAATAGCTGTTGTTCCTGCAGTCGTTGCTCCATTTCCATTTAACGAAATTGTATATTTTTCTAATTCCTTAGTGAAATTTGCCGTTACCATTGTTTTTGCATTTACTGTTGAACTATTTGGTGTTATTGTATAATTTAAAAATTTTATTGTATAACCTGTTATCGTTTTTGTACTTGCTGTTGCTATCCTTCCATCTGATAATGTTATCACATTACCAGATACAGTAAATGTTGTCCCAGGTATCACTATTATTTGTGTTGGTGTTATACTTCCTAAATTTATATCATTAACTTTAAAATTAATTGTATTAAATGATATTCCTAAATGATTTGTTCCATCTACTGTATATTTTTTTGAATATGGTATTGTTACTCCATCTATTTTAAATCCATATATTTCATAACTTGTTCCATAATCATATGTTCCACCAAAATCATTTAAATATCCTTTATCTTCTCCATTAACTTTTATACCCGTTTGTATTTTATTATTATATCCTGCATAATACCATGTGCCATCAATGTTATAATTTAAATCTAATTTTGCTTGTTTCTTTTGCCATACCGCATATAAAGTAACATCTTGTACTTTTTCATTAGTACCTGGCGAATAAATTTCACCAGCCTTATATTCTATTGTTGTACTTGTTGATGATGTTGACCATCCTTTAAAATCATAAAAATCTCTTGTTGGTTCATTTTTTGTTAAATTTAAATTATCTCCATATATTTTTATTTGTGATTGTGGCGCATTCTTTCCACCGTTTGCATTATAAGAAATATAATATAATGGTCTAAAATCATATTTTTCAATAATATTTATGGTCGTTGAACTTGGATTTGTTGTAGTAAATGTTATTAAAAACTCTTTAACATTACTTTCACTGCTACTATCACCCTCTGGATGTACTATTGTAAAATTATCATTCTTATTATTACAATTTTCATCAGTACATACTGAAGTAAAATCGGTTACTTTAACATTTAACCCCTCTGTATTAACACTGTTTTTTATAAATTTATAAATTGTTTGCTTAACATTTCCGTAATTTGTTACTGTTATTTTATAAGTAATTTCTGAATTATCACTTGGAAGTGTAAAACCAGTAGTTGTTGTATCAACATTATACTTTGGCGAATAACTTTCAAGTGCTCCATTACTTGCTGAAACAAGTTTTATTCCTGTTATTCTTATATCAGTAATTGGTCTAAACATTGCTTCAGATGTTATTGCTAGTTTACTAGCAAGACCTGAATATGCTACTGTATTAAAAAAGAACAAAAGTAAAAATGCAATTACTATTAAAATTTTTATTTTATCTTGAAAAAATTTCTTCATTTTAACACTGCTCCTATTTAGACTATTATACTGTATATAATTATAACTTATATATCATTTTTTGTCATCAAATTTCAGTAAAATTATAAGAAAAAAACAAAGAAATTTTTAAGCATTTTTGTTCTAGAAAAATTATCCACAGTAAAACAAAAAAGAAACTATTTTTTAGTTCCTTTTAAATATTATTTTAATTAAAATCTTCTCTATTTGCTACATAATAATATAATGTATTACCATCTATTATTTCAAATTTAGATGTATTATCATCAATTCTTATATAAACAATCGTCTTGTTAACATTATTTCTAACATCTAATAATTCTCTAAACGTACTTATTCTAACCATATTTTCTTTATTAGTAGTTTCATGTTCTGCTTCTGTTATATATGAATCATATTGTTTTAATGTTTTATTAATAAACTTATCATATTTACTAGTTTCTTTAGAAACAGCTATTTTACTACTAACAACTTTAAATAAGAATACTAAAGCAATTAAATCACAGATTATTGCTAGTACATAAAGTATTGTATTAGTTAATGTATTTGATGATGTACCATCAAATGAATTATTATTTATAGCAGGTGCATTTTTAGTTATATTAATCATTTGTTCAGATAAAGGAATATATAAATACATTACCGTATTTCTAGATATATTATTTAATCCTTTATATTTACCTGTATAATTAACATAATAATTTATTCTTAAATTACATTTAGCACTTATACCATATTTCGTTTTAAATTCATTAGTTATTTTATTATATTTAGCATAATCAATTTTAAAGTTTTTAACCTTATTAATTGTCCCTGAAGTATCAGAATCTTTCTTTGTATTCTCAATAACTTCAGTATTTTTATAAATTACTTTATTATTATCATCTGTATCTACTATAGTTACTATTGCTTCTGCTTTTGTTTCAGCATTATATGTTAAACTATCTGCAAAACTATTAATATAACTAAAAGTTACATCAACATAATCAATTATATTTGATATATATTGCATTCCTTCTTCAAGGTATGGAGTATTATAGTATGAATCATCATCTAAATATACTCTATAACTTGTTGCGATTGTTTCTTTATAGCTTAAACTTTCATATTTTTTTAATCTATATGATTTATCCGCAAATATTATCGAAATAAATACTAGAACAATAATTAAAAAGATGTATGTTATATTTTTTTTAGAATTTTTCTTCATATCTCTTCTCCTATTGTAATGCTTCCCTTAACCAAATACTCGGAAGACCAATGTATTTTATTCTAAAGGAAACCGTTCCTATTATATCTTTTTCTTTTACTATATTATCATCTACTTGATCGTTATTATCACCTTTTGTTTTAAAATATAGTTTATTATCCCTTTTAATTATTTTATATACCCTATGTGAAATTATTTTATTATTATATCTAAATACTAATATTTCACCTTTTTTAATATTTTTGATTTCTTTATTATTTGTTCTTCTTGCTATTATAACGTCTCCTCTATAAATATACGTATTCATCGAGTTAGCTCCTATAACAAACATTTGATATTTTATAAATCCAGAATTTAATAAAACAATTAACAATAATATTGCTGTTATTACAACTGATAATGTCCTACTATATTTACTTTTCTTTGGTGATGCTAATATTCTTATTGGTGGTCTTATAAGTATAAGTCCAATTATAAGTGGTAATGCTATTTCAAGTACTGAATTTATATATGGTCCAAAGTTTGGAACAATTGGCACCAAAAATATATAAATTTCAGTTATAATTCTGTAAATTACACAATTAATAACATTACTTTTTGAACATAATATTGTTAAGAATATATTTCTTGCAATACTAGTTAATACAATTAATCCAATATACTCATATAATTCATCACTTACTTTAAAATCATATAAGTAATATTTTGAAAATGAATCATATAGTATAAAAATTATACATTATAAAATTATAATTATTTTATTATTATTT
>JABLTN010048415.1_pt1 | contig 12897 bp, 8 predicted proteins | sample 7160141 | NCBI WGS metagenome assembly JABLTN01 (sample SAMN14651226, study PRJNA627086) | human gut metagenome | isolation source: feces | host: Homo sapiens | reverse complement strand
TGGTCAGGGTGCTGGTCATGATGGACACCACCAGCATCACGGCACCCGAGAACAGGTTTTCCGGTCAAACGATTGGCTGACAACGGAGTACGTGAGGGATGCGTTCGGATTGAACTATCTGAGCGAGACTACATTAGCCGGCAGTTTGCCCTCAACCGAGCGGAGGGAAGGCCATGTGGTTGAAGCGTGGGAAGTCAGCAAATTGAAGCCGGGAGAAGCATTTATAAGAATCATTGAGAACAGCCCATTTAAGTTTAAGTTTAAAGAATATGAGAGATAGAAAAGAAATAGCAGCCAGCAACGGCATATTAAACGATTTTTTTCTTGCGGGATCACAGAATTCGGGAATGATAAGGAAAACGGTGATTTCCGGTTCACTTAATGTTGTCAGAACAAAGTTTGCACTTATGCTTGCGGAAAACGTATGCCGCAACGGGAATCCTGTTGTGATTGTTCATAGGTCAAACCTTGTTTTCAACGAAAAATACAGGTCAGGAACGGCTGTATACAATGGGGAAGAATATGTTCTGGATCTCTTTGGAGATATTTCGGAAAACGAATTGGCAAGCGTGCTGTATGAAGTAGGGAAAAGCACTGCAAATCTTGGGATTGAGGCAAAAACGGTGATTTCGATAGGAATCGAAGCATTGAAAAAGAACGGGGATTCGATTGACCTGCTGACACTGTGCAGCTTTCCGTGGGAGATGATATCAGCATTTATTTTCAACAGCAGAAATATTGATGTTTCCGATAAGCTGGTTTTGATCCAAAGACTTGCGCCGTTTTCAGAGCAAATACCTGCGGTTGCGGCCTTATTTACCGAATTCAAGGTCCATTTGATGGAAAAACAGTGTGTTGATGTTAAAAAAATAAGCTTGAGCAAAGTTCTTCAAGGCGGTGCCTGCATTGTTTCAATTGATGTCGGAACGGATATAAACGATGTGCTTGCTGAAACTCTGTTTTCTTTGTTGAAGCTGAATAAGGAAAAGGGTTATCGTTTTTTGAGTGTAATTGATTCAATTCCTGCATCAAACGAAAACAGCATTGCATTCAAATTGTACAGAAGCACTGATGTTCAGTCTCCCGTTATGATTGTTTCCCCCGATCTTGCTCAGAGTTATGCCGGAAAACTCGGATTGTTCAATGATATTGTTGGGTCGGGCACAAATGTTGTTGTGCTTGCACACACATCAGGATACAGTGCGGATGTGTGGTCAACATACTTTGGCGAGTATTATGCGCAAAAAGAAGAGGTTTCATCCGGAAACTCAAGGGAAAACTATAGGTTTTTCAGCAAAACAAGCAGCAACACGGTTACACGCAGCGAAGAACGCAGACGAATTATTCTGCCTGAAGATATAATTATGCTTGATACAAAAATGGCTATTGTGCAGTGCGGATATAAGGACGGCGAACGAGGATGGCGCTACAATGTACTTGATTTAAGTTGTCTGGGGGGTAACAAAAGTGGAAATTGACTCAAGAAAAACAATTCTTAAAATCTGCATACCAACGGTTGCTGGCTTGCTCATTGGAATATATTTTATTTGCCGAGGTGGAGACGCAGGGTATTTGCTCATTTTGCCGATATATCTGATAGGACTTGTGTACGGGATAACGCGCATCGGACCATGGATGATTGCGTTCCTGCGGTCAATGTTTAAAGCAATGGCATCATTATTCCTATTCAGAATGTTCCTCTGGGCTATTGTCATTCTAATACTGGTTCCCATCGGATTGGGGCTGCTGACACTCGTGTGTTGGATTGTTGGGTTCCCAATGGCGGTTATGGAAGTAATAAGATTGATCAGGGAACGAAAAGCTTGCGGTAGCGGGATGCGGAGAAGACGCTTTCGACTTCCGAACTTGAGTCTCCCGATAAGACGGAAAAGGAGGGGCAGACGGGAAGAATATGATGGCGATGATTACGGGGAGTTTTAAAAAATTTCCGATTCGAGTTTATTCGGGATAAAACAGAACACGCGTAAAGCTTCGGAGAATGACGGCTGCTGCATACGTGCTCAAGATCTCAAATGATATTAATCCAACAAAGAAAGGAAAACGCATTATGCCAATCAACACCGAACAATTCAGGAACCCGGCTCTTTCCGAACAAGAAAGGCGAGCCAAGATTAACGCGAACATGAAACAGCTGGATTATAGTTCTGGCAACGGCCTTTTGAAAGCTGAGAAAAAGACTCTTTCTCCGAGCGAGAGTTACCTTTTTATCGGCATAGGCGGTACGGGACAGAAGGCACTTCGCAGCATAAAGGAAACGATTAACAAAACCATAAAGCCGAACTGCCATGAGCAGCAGGTTCGTTACCTTGTTGTTGACTGTGCGGAGAATGAGCTTAACCAGCTTGTTAGAGACGGAGTCTTTGAACAGCGCGAGATCATGTTAATTCCTTACCAAGGCGCTCATGACACAATCAGTCCGCAACACATTGCGTCTGATAAAAAAGAATGGGTGGATCCGGACCTGTACAGTGCGACAGGAGGAGATGCTCCCGGAGCTCATCCCGGATTTCAGAATAACGGAGCCGGTGCTTGGCGCCAGCCGGGCAGGGTCAGGCTCACCTCAACCGGAGGCATTAATGTTATCAATAAAATACACGAGGTCATCAACGGCATACAACATCCCGCCAGAACAAAACTGAAAGTCTTCTTCCTTTGCAGCGTTGCGGGAGGAACGGGCAGCGGAACGATCGTTGACCTTGTGTATATGACAAGGCATGTGCTTGAAACAAATTTTGCCGGTTTGTATAATAACACATGCATATTCGGTTATATTTTCAGCCCTTCAGCATGCGAGGGCGAAATTAACGAGGATCGTAATCCGGGAGCGAATCACTATGCGGCGATGAAGGAAATTGCCTACCTCATGAGGCTTGCGGATCGTGGCGAAACGCTTGAAATGAAGTATGATACACAATCAGTGACATTCAATAAGAATATATTCGATGTCTGTATGATTGTTGATGGTGATACGACCGCATTCCGTGCATTTACTGACCCTGCAAAGACTGCCAGAGATGTTGTTGTTCAGTCAATACTTGGCTGCATGACCGCAACAGTAACTAACGGGGGTAACACTACGACACTCATTGATTCTGTGCTTTCGAACAACAGGCTGGATGTTGCGGCAGTAATCCCAAGACTTCCGGTTGATAAATACCCGCGCTACGCCGGCTATAGCTTCAATGCAACGGGTTTTGCCTCTGTAAAGGTTCCTGTTGAGCTGCTGACGAGCGTGGTGGTGCACAACATATTTGAAAAGCTTTGGGATGCATGGAACGAGGATCCCGGGAGAAATGCTGAAATCAGATTCCTTAAAGCCTGCGGGATTGAGAGCGAAAGGTTAATTGCAAACATACAGTCAACGAATGAGCTGCTCGATAAGGTTGAGCAAAAGTCAAGGGAATTTATCCGCAGACACGGAATCATGGCCATGATCAACGTGGCAGGGGATGCGGCGAAACTGTTGGAAAATGAATACATTCCGTATGCGAGCGATAAAGCGAGAAACGCCTGGTTTACTAAGGAAAGTTGGGCCAACACCAAGCATTTGCTGAACGCAGTCAAGGATCACCTTATCGGGCTTAACAACACCGTTTGGGAAACGTCAAAGATCGTGCTAAAAACTTTCAAAGGTCTTCTTGAAAGAGAGAACGGAATTCTGACCGATGTCCGCACATTTGAAAACAATTTCAATAAGACGCTCTATTTCTGTCCGATCAACCTGACGCAGAGCATAGCGACACAGAGAGAGTCAAATGCATTGATGAAATTCATCACCGGCATTTATGACGGACAAGGGGATGAGATAACAAATGCTTTCATTGAGGAGATTCTGTTTACGAATGACCTTGCGAAGCTTGCAGGCGTAACATCAAGGGATGCGGGTGTTAGCGCACAGTTTGACCCCGCAGGGATGATAAGGGACTTTATTGAGACGAAGTTTGAAACTATAATTAATGAGAATATCGAGGTATTTCTCGTTAAGTTCTTCTCCGGTAACCCGCAGGCAGAAACTACGCAGCCCGACCCGAATAATCCTGCAAGAGAGATTGCGACAGATGATTTGAAGAGAGCTGCACAGGAGATATATAACACACTTACCACCAAAGGCGCGGCAATGGCAACTCTTGCGGATGGCATTGAGCGCAGGGTCAGCAGCCATAAGTTCATTACCGTTCCTGAAAGGTGCGAACATCTGTTTGACGAGATAAAGAGCTGTGCTCAAAATGATACAAGTGGCACGGCCATTGAGGTTCATACGTCCAGATCCAGAGACGAACTGCTTATGATAACTATGTTGCAGGGTTTGCCGGCAATGGCATTCCAATCGATTGTGAGAAGCGAACCGCTTTATGAAGCCAACTGGAATGCATGTCCGGGAATCCACATTGAACAGTGTGGCAGTGGCATTCATAACTGGGTTAACCTGCCCAACCTGTTATATGATGTCACAGGACCACTTGGAGAGAGAGAAGAGAGTAATCTTAAAGCTGCGCAGGACGATTATGATGCTGCTGTTGCTCTCGGCATGGTTATGGATTCTCCGAATTATCCCGGTCAGCAGATTAAATCTGTCTGTAAACTTAACGAAACTCGTGATACAGGCACGACCGTGAAAAGATTACAGAAAAAAGAATTTGATGAATATATCGAAAGCGAACTTCCTGCCGAACGTCAAGAGCTCAATCTTGAGTTTTGCTTAAATAAGCTGAAAGAGAAGGACGTGATCAGCTATGTAAACCTGCGACAGAGTGGTGACGTCCCAAACGTTGACGGAGTAAACCTGCCTGCCGACTTCTACTACGATTACGCTTGGCACACCCTGCGCCAGATGTTCCATCTGTGGCACGCGGTGAAGGAGACCATTCCGTACGTTGAAAAGCTTAAGAAAGCAATCGACGCAAAGCGTAATGAGCTTGAAAAGGAGGAGCGTATGGAGAAGCGAAGGACAACTTTCGCGCAAGCGCTGCGCGCATATGAAACTGTTGTTAAGAACGACGGAACAACGGAGGACAGACCTGTGTTGATTCGATTTGTTGGAGACAGGGTGGAGATTAAGAAGGACGGCACGAATTGGAGTGTTTTAACCAATATCGGCTACAGCGATCGTGAACCTAACAGCAGACTTTATAAGGAATGCAAAGAGTATTTCACGTTTGTGGCTTTCTCTGAACTTCCGGAAGCTGATTACAACAGCATCAAGAAGCAGATAGATGCGAGAAGAAATATCAATGAAGTATGGGGGGCTGACCAGGAGCGCGGAAGTAATATGGCTCAAGAGTTCAGGGATCGCAGCAGCAAAGATGAAGCTGAAGCTGACCTGAGATACCCGATGGCATCGGTTGAATTCAGCATTGAAGCTGAAAGAATCGAGGAAGGCCTTTGCGACAAGCTTCGCGCGTTCTACACCAAGGATATACAGGATCCCATCGAATTGTAATTCACGGTACATAAGGTAACACACCGAACAAACCGGCGGGCGGAGGCTCACTCCGCTTGCCGGCTTATGCAGCAAAGGAGAATGTAATGCCAATTTCTGAGAATATTTTGCAAAAAATCAAAGAAAAAGCAACAAGCAACATCGCGGGGATCAGTCCGGTGAATACAAATTGTGATGTTGTTATTGCTCATTACGGCAGCAAGATCATGAAAGATCCGTTGCTTAATAAAATGTTTCTGAACGGCAGGACACAAGTCGCATGTGCTCTTGATTTTACATCCATAGATGAAGCTTGGCATTCCATAGACGAAGCTTTGAAAGGAGTTGCAGCCGAAAGGGAAAGAGTCCTTGCCACGTCATCGACCGACAGACTTGTGACAGTGCTTTTGCTTTTGATTGAAAAAGCAGACGATATTCCGAAAATTAAGCCAATAGTCGAACATATTAATAACAGAAATAAACAAAAACAAAATAGAGACTATTGCCGTGTTGAGATTTGCATTGAAAATGCAGAAGAGTTTGATACAAATGACTGTTTGCCGAGGGACGTTCCGGACGGCGTGAACCGCGTGTGGAAACTGACAGATCCCAACAAAGTTGCAGCATTTAACTTGATTTTGCTTTTAACTTTGCATGTGTTTCATAAAGCAGAAGGAGTTGAATACATTCGCGTTAAAGACGGAAAAGTATACAGCGCGCAGGAGTCCTCTCGTGTAGGGGCTGTGTGCGAGCGGATCAACAGTATTCTCGGTGTAACGGTCGTTGATAGAGCAAATCAGGATCAGTGCAGGAAGTTCGATGCTCAGCTGCAAGCCTGCAAGGAACAAGCTGAAGAGAAAATGAACGAATTGACGGAAACATTCCTCTCTGTTGCGCCGTGTAAACTTGAACTCCTTCCGCAATATTCAAGATTATTGCGGAATGCAGATATACACACCGTATACGGAACGGATAAAGAGGGTCGTCCGATCTGCGAAATTTTTAGAGACAATATTCTTAAAGCTGCCCAAGAATTTTTCGAAAAAGAATTGTGTTCACAGGAGGAAACGTTTTTCGGAGAGTTTCCCCTTAGCATGTTTGAAAACAAAAACATAGCCAAACTGATTGAACATCTAAAAGAAAAGGCTGAATTGGCTGACCGGAAGGAAGACGAATACCACAAAGACGCAAGAATGTATGCTGGAGCATGGGAAGAACGCCTTGAGGAAGGCATAAAAGAAAAGTTTATCGTTTTTTTTGGAAGTAAGTTTAAGGCTTTGGTTGAGGACGCAGGAAATATGCGAAATGATCTTTGCGCCTGCAGAGATATATTAAGGCCAATTTGCTTTGAGGATGGGAACGTCGGTTCGCATACTGATAAACTAAACTGGCAGGGGCTGGACTGCGATAAACTCCTGGAGACATGCGAAGCGAGAAGCAGGTTTGAAATGAATGAGCAGGATAGGATCTGGGGTGAAATACAGAACCGTGCTGCTGACGGCAGTGATACGCAGCAAGACTATCTGTTCAGTTCCGGTGAGCGAACACAGGAACTCCATAATAACGGACAGAACCGTAAACACAGGATTCAGATTCGTGGTTTGGCGCCCGGCTTTATGTTCGGAGGACGATTGCTGGTGTTTAGCCAACGTGGAGCGTTGGAAAATGTACAGACGGAAAACATGGATGAAAGCGCGCAGCAGGGAGAAGAGGAATGATTAAGATAGAGTTCAGTAATCAAGAATGCTTAGGCAGATTGTGCTATAAGGCAAGTTATACCAAACCTGGAATTAAGGAAACAACTATCAGGTTTGAATCAATTCGACTGGTTAGCTTTAATAGTCAGTCAGTGAACACATCGACCGGTAAAATTGAACCGTACATAGTCGGTGATGTTCTTGAACAGCTAATTGACGATGAAGTTAATAAAGCGCTAAGACACAATCCCGGTTTATATCGTTATTCATATGACGCTGATGAAGGACAGACAGAAGTTGGAAAAATTTTTATCGGGAGAAAGCCCAAACTTCCGATAATTAAAGAGATGAGAGGATGCCTCGGAAAGCGTACAACTGTAACGATAAAGTCGGAAGGATTAGAACTTACTGAAGGTGATGTGGAGATACATTTCACAGGAAGGCGTGACGGAAAAGCTGTTAATGTCGCAGTTCCACTTTGCATAACCGGCAAAGACGGTAAATTCACCATTTTGCCAAAAAAAGTGAACATGATATGGAAAATAGTTTACAACGACACATTAAAAATGATAACCGAGTGCTGAACGGAGTTTCTGAAAGCCGATTGAATTATAAGAATGCAAAATAACACAAAAGGAAAAAATAACATGGAAAAGAGAAGAACTAAAAACACAAATACTGAATCCGGAGCGATAGATTACTGCAAGAAAGTTGACGGAACAGGCAGATATTATTCCTTTTGCCCCAATTGCGGTTGGCGCGGAGACTGCGATGATCTGCTGTTTGATGTTAGCGAGGTTATAATCGCGCATGTGACGGAAGCTGCAAAGGGCATTTTGAGTGAAGCAAATCAAAAAATTTTCAAGGGGCGAGTTGTGGAAGAAATTAAAATCTTGAAATCAACAAAGCAACTTCGCAGCTACACAGAAAATGGATTTGAATTACAAGGCTTGGCAGACGATGAAGACACAGAAGCACATGAAATTTACATAAAAATTAAAGAAATAGCAGAAGCTCCAGATGCCGGTTTTACGCATGAGGAAAAAGAGTCTCTCGCAAAAAAAATAAAAGAAATTATTAATTCGCGCTTTGGAAAAGTGGAGTTAATACCATCACCAGATAATGATGCTGTGACAGGGTCTGTTAGCATCGGGAGAAAACAACTTAGTTCATCGGAACGATATTGTCCTGAATGTAAAGAAAATGGTCAGGTATCACGATATTCCGGTTGTTATCCGGAGATAGTAATGGCATTGCTTGGTGGACCGCGAGTATCGAAAACAACGACCCTTTGTGCAGCTATACACGCATTAAAGCGTGATCATGAAAAGGTAATGGACATAACCGTTTCTTTTGACAACAATGAGAAGCTAACAGACAAATGGCCAGTCACCAAAGAAGATGACGAAAAGTCTCCATTATATATGTATCGTACGAATCAAAGGGTTGGCGCAACTACAACAATTGCAGAAACCGGGATTGCCTGCTCGTTCCTCGTGAAGATAGGCAGGGCGGGAGTACTTATCTCAGCAATAGATATTGCTGGAGAGCTTTTTAGAACTCTTTCGACACGTGAGGATAAAGACGACAAAGAAAATGAAATTTTAAACACATATATAACAAAATATAAGTTTGTTGATTATCTTTGGATTTGCATTGATGCTTCAACCTTGATCCATGAAACTGCGCAGGCTAATAAACAAGACGAACAAGTTATAAAAGCACTTGGATATGAGGATGACAAGGCTGACAAGGCTGACAAGGTTGACAAGGATGACAAAGATAGTCCAACGAAGGTCGAATTTACTGGAATAGATGCGATTATTAATTCGTTTAAGGAGGTGGTTATAAGAAGAAGCTCGGATTATAAGCTGAAAGGGGTAGCCTTGATTTGGGGAAAAATCGATGTATATCCGAAGGAGGATCGCATGGGGGTTGTAACTCAGAAACCCTCCAAAGTGCTTGCCGATTGGAAAAGATACACTGAAAGGTATAGTAATAATTATGACAATGGCTATGGCGTTATAAAGAGGGGGTCTGTTCTGGATGCAGCGGTTATAAAAGGTCAATCGAGCCATATTAAAGAAAAACTGGTACATTTTATAGGTAACAGCTTGTTCACGGAGGTGAGCCGCGGAGCGGGAGGGAGAGCTTGTGTTTTTGCAACCTCAAACTACGGACACAAACCAGGCGAGCGTGGAATAATACAGCCATTTAACACAATGCTTCCGCTTCTTTGGATGATAGCGATGGAAGGTAGGATGACGGTCGAAATTAATCGAGAAGATGAGACGGGGTGGTTTGTAGGATTGTTAGACTGGTTAGGATTAAACTCCGGCAGGAATACGGAAAAAATTACGCTGTCTTCGGAAGCGGATAAAAAACATTATCTGTGTAATATTTAACAGAAAGGCACAACAAAATGAAAATTAACGAAACAGTATATTGGCATGCAAAAGAAGGGTATCAAACAATAGGCTATGATGGAGAAGAAAAAGATGTACTGGACATCAAACTAAGTAATAGAGATCTGCCTTGTGAAGTGGTGCTTTTTGACGGTAGAGGTAGATTGCTGTTGGGACACACTGAGAAGCCGAGCGACACTACAATATATAATCATACATATTGCATTTCACAAATGTCGATGCATGATTTTGCGGGCAGGAGCTTGGAAAAAGTCAATGTTGCTGACTTTATCAAAAAAGTAAGATTTGCAACGGCGTTTGACATTCAACAACTTAGAAATAAGAGCTGTATTTCCAAGGGATGGTACAGCAGCTATGAAATGTGCATTAGTGAAGAGAAGGCAGCTGTGCCGAATACGGATCTAATTTGGGAAATATTACTCACGGTAATATCACGCAAAGAGATGTTTGAGTTAGTTGTCCCAGCTGAATATGACCTTATAGCCACATTCAGAAGTTCGGTGGTTGAGATTCTTAAGCATGTGCCATACGGCCTATGGAAATCATTCAGCTTTTCTGTAAACGAATCTAATCCGAAGGGGAAAAAAAGAGGCGTTGTTTTTAAACAAGGGAAAAAGGCAGAAAACAAAGATAATGAGTTCTTTGTTAACTTTAAACTGTCAACATCAGAAGAGAAAGAACTGAGTTCGTTTTGGAAGTTGCTTTACGATTACTGCCATGACAGTGACGGAAGCTTTCGCAGTAAAGTCTATGAAGATTTTGAGAGTAAATACAGAGGACGCACTTTTCCAAGCATACATGCATATGAAGCTTATGAACAATTATGTGAGTTGGCGGACACCAGCTGTCAGAACAATTGGGAGCTTTTTTGTGGATATAGTAAAATGATAATAAATAACAAGGACGATGAAACAATCATCAAGCTTGTTGCAGACTCGTTTAGAGAAAGAATTAGCAACCTTGGTGATGTATTAACCTCGCCTGAGAGCGACTTTTTGCAATGCGAAACTCCGTCACAACTGAAAGAAAGTTTAGATAAACTGAAAAAAAGTTTAGATAAACATTCAATCCTTCTGTCAGCATTGAAGGATAACGGCGTAACTCTTGATGGAGCAACGTCAAAAACATTAATAGAAAGAGCGACCGAATTAAAAGGTAAGGAGCCCAAGGACATCCTAAACGAGACACATGATTTTTATGAGAAGCTGAAAACCGGTGATACGCATTCTCGCATCAGAGAATTTCTATCAAATGCAGCCATTGAGCGCCGCATGCAAGAGCTTGAAGCTGAAAACAGAGAGGCATCAGAAAAATATCTTGAAGACATTAAACCGAAACTTGAAACTGCGCTCCTTGGAACTTCCGGTTCTTCAATCGACGTTCATGCGGGCAGCAATGGAAAAAACGAAAACGTAGGAGCAGGGCGAGACGGAGCCTGCACGGGATCAAAGCAAGGTAAAAATAGCGGGTCGAAAAGAAAAGGAAAGCAACCTTCGGAGCCGAGAAAAGACAGGAATGATAATGTCAGAGCGAAAGAGGAGCCACAGGACGAAAAAGATACTTCCGATTCCCACGACGCCGGAGATCTTAACGCAGACCGCAGCAGAGGCGAGTCAGATCCGACAGCAACCTTGAAAAAGTTGCTTGAAGAAATGAAAGAACGCATGGAAGCAACGATTGCTGATGCTATTAAGCAAAAGTATTCAAAAAACGTTTGTGAAGCAATCGAACGGATAGCAAACGGAATCGAAACAGAGCGATTTGAAAAAATCGTTAAGTGCTGCAAATGCGTTGAGAATTTCTTCTGCGGAGAGGACATTGAACGGCTTGATGCCGACTGCAAAAAAAGAAAGGAAGCTGATAAACAAAAGGAAAGCGTTCTCGAAAGCATGACAAGCTTCAAGGCATTTATTGAATGGTATTGCGAAAAAGGCAAACAGGTCAATTGGCGTGGTGAGTGTATTGACCGCCTGCGTAAAAATATGCAGGAGAACGTTTGTGTTGATTACAGTGTCAAGGACTTGATGCATGCGGCTCAGTTTGTCTCGGGAAAATATGATATCTATGAAGATCAAACCGTCTATGATGCGGTCAAACTCATTATAGAAAACGGACTGGTATCGATAATGGCGAGCAGAAGCAAAACTCTTGACGATATTCGAGAGGAACTTCTTTACTTGAGATATCTTAAACCGGAAGAGGGAGATGAGTATACAATCAAGTGCCTGACGGAAGGATACCTTGCCGGGAGTTCCGGAAAAAAGAACAGCACGCAGGAAGAAAAAATCGTGAACCAAGGACCGGCGCCTTTGCGGATGTTTAAGGAGAAGCTCCCGTGCCGAAAAGAAACAGAGTTTGAAATTAAGCTTGGTGTTGCTCTGGACTTGATTAGAAAAATTGAGGTGAGTCTCAACGGTGACAATGAGCGGTCTGGTGATTCCGATTGGGAAGAATGCAAAGATCTGCAGGCCAAGAGGGACTGCATAAGAATGCTTAAAAAGTGCAAGTTGAGTGAGGACAAGAAAAATAAACTCAAGCGAATTGAAAATGAACTGAAAAAAGAGTTTGAAGAGTCGGAGAGCCAGTATATGGACTCTAAATCGAGCAATATACGGTTAATTATATTAATTATAATCCTGGCTTTGCTCGTGCTTATTCTTTCGTTTGCAGTGATTTATTTGTATAATTATTTCTTTGCAGAAGATGAGGAGCCGATTCCGACGCAGCCGCCGGCAACGACCCAACCGCCGGCAACGACACAACCGACTGTCGAGCCGACAGTGGCTCCAAGGGAATCTGAATTGAAGGCGAGCATACATATGCAGAAAGCACAGGCAGAAAGACGGAAAGAATCTAAAGGATTTAGCAGAAACAGCGAACGACTAACAAGCGCGCCGGAGTCTAATGAACCTGTGACAACAGCAGGGTCTCAGCAATAAGTAAGGACATGTGAAAATGACAGCGTGGTGTCTGCCGGCACTGCGCTGCTCATCTATAGAGAAAATGAAGAATAGGAGAAAAACAAATATGGCAAATTCGGACAGGCAATCTTTTCTGGACAGAATAAGAGTATCCAGACAGGAACTTAACAAAAATAACAATAATAACCAATCAAACTCTGAGGATAACACTGAAGAAGCGGGGCCGGATAAGGGCCAGCGCGAGCGCGACTCGGCTCAAGAGATGCAGACGGACAAAACCGAACGCAGTCAAGCAGAGGAAAGTGAACAGGACGATTCTGCAGCTGAGGGGAACGACCGTGACAACGACGGAGGACACGACCGCTGATGCTGAATCTATAGTTTAATGAGGTGTTAATATGCCAATTACGGAT
>JABLTN010142480.1_pt1 | contig 12918 bp, 27 predicted proteins | sample 7160141 | NCBI WGS metagenome assembly JABLTN01 (sample SAMN14651226, study PRJNA627086) | human gut metagenome | isolation source: feces | host: Homo sapiens | reverse complement strand
CTTGAATAAGATCATTTAAAATTGTATCCGCATCACGAATAATCCCTTCAGGCGTATTATTATGTAAATATTCAACTGTTGTAAGCAAATCATTTGTAGTGCAGTACTTCTTTTTACCAATTTTTTCAATGCTATTTACAATATCTGTAATATCATTAAACAGATTCTGTATGTCATTATCATCTACATTTTCATTTGCATTGTCACTGATGTATTTCCCTAATTCATAAAACATTCTGACCTTTTGATCTTTATTCATCTGTTCAAAAATTTTCTTCATTTCTGCAGTCATTCTTGTCATCATGTTACTTACCTGCCTTTCTTTTCAAATCGAACATGTCATATACTGGTTGCACACAACTTATATTGAATCCATTTTCAAACCAACAATGATCTGATACTTCCGGAACGTCTACAATAATATGATTCGGATATGTTTCTTTTACAGTGCCCATACAAAAATCATTATCAAACCTGCATCTTACAACTTGTCCAACTCTAAATAAATGTGTTAAATTTGACATATTATTCTCCTCATTCAGATTATTAATTTACTTTTCAATTAAGTATGAATAATCCATTTCCATAAATTCCTTGACTTCATCAGCTGTCATTTTTTTTAGCCATTTTATTGATTTCTTTTATATTTTTGATACAGCTTTCAATATCTTCTTGGTCGAAATATTCGGTAGGATTTTTCCAACCTTTTCCACGATTCCATTTCATGTATTCTGTTCCGGACATAATTCTTTTATTGTCATAATCAAGGAAAGCATATTTAATTGTTCCATCTGAAAGCACATCAATAAATAACTTTCCATCATTATTATTCTGTGCAATAAAGAATTTTCAAGATCCATACCCTGTACCTGAATAACTAATATAGGTTAGGTGTGTTTGATGTATATTTAACTAAGTAATTAGTAGAACATACATCTCGCATCATGAGATATTTATTATCCCAATTTTTATATCTAATGATTTTTCCTTTGCATAATTCTTTACATACTTCTTTACCTTCTATTTTTTATCTCCTTTTACATTGGTAAAATATAATTATAATCATTTATTACTGAAATAGATGAAAGTTCTTCATCCATCCATCCAGAATTTATATCATAAATCTTTTCAATATATTCATCCTTTTCTTCTTTAGTTTTAAATCTACCTGCAACTCTTGGTTTTTCTGCTAAATCTTCCCAAGGAATATATACAACAGTGTATCCTTTATCTTTATTCTCTGGCATATTTATTAATTCTCCTCTGCAATTTCAAATCCATCATGTAACCAACCAGTTTCATCTGATATCCAATCAGAAACTAAATCTTCATCGACACCATCCTCGTCGATGAATTCTTCTGGAATTTCCATTTCTGATGGGAGTACTATATCGCAGCCATCAGTAACCCATTTAATATTTATCACTTTCATTTTTATCTCCTCCTATAATTTAATAACTTCTCCAGTTTCAGTATTAACTAAACCTACATTCTTTACATATTTTAATACACCTTTCTGGATAAGTTCTTTTCTGGATTGTGATTGTTCTTTTATTTTCTCGTCCCTCAATTTAGCAGAGAATTCTGATTGCTCTCTTTCTATTCGTTTATGAGCTTCTCTTCTATCTTCATCCCAACCATTTTTCATTTCTTTATATTGCTCGGATGTGATTCCAAGAGTTTCACACATTATTTGCTGGATACACTTATGATATGACTTATGATATTCTCTAGCTTTTCTGTCCATCGCTTGAACACGAGTCATTTGCCCATGAGTAGGATTTACATGACCACCGTTTTTAGTATCATAACCAATATATCTTTCAATATAAGTATCTTTATACATTGGATATTCGCTATTACATTTTTTACACTGTAATGCATAAGCAGGTCTCCCATTCATGAAAATAGGATAAACTGGAATTGCTGTCTCTCTTGCACATTTTTTACAAAATGCTCCTACTTTTGGTAATTTGGGTTCATTATTTCGATAATCATACCAGGATATGTCCATAGTTACGATATCGCAACATTTATTTCTAAATGGTATATATTCAATTTTTCTATTCATTTTTTCTCCTTTATCTAATTAATTCTTCTGCAATTCTGTATGCCTGATCAATAAGATTGTCTCCCTCAATGATCTTCATAAATCTGTTTTCCTGATATGTATTTGTTAATCTCTTTGCAGGTTTATGTGTAGAAAAATCAGATACAGCATTCACAAATCGGAATACACTTCTCTCTGTCTGCTGCAGATCCGGGGCGTCCCAGCAAGTCATTAATAATTCTCTGTCCTCCTGGATGTCTGTTGCTTTTCTTACAGAATCTTTCTTATCATCAATTGGAAGTAACTGCTTTGTAAGATTCCACATATCATCTTTAGTAAGAGATTTGCGTTTCATATTTTCAAATTCACTCTCAAGACTACCAAGATAATTTTCTGTATTCATAATAGTCATTCTTGCATCTTCAAGCTTTCCGTTGATATTTCCGACATGAGTACAACTCCAGGAACGACTAGCTCTTTTAAGAGCAAGATTTAATGTATTCTGACACCATACTCTAATCGGAGTAATTGCAACTCGTACAGATCCTTTTCCATCATGTGCATTTGTAAATACAAGATATGGATCAATTTTCTCTCCGGCAAGATTTCTTCCCTCAAGCTTGGCCAACAGCCAGATCTTTTTGCCGCGAGCCAATGCTCCAGCTGTTTCATATTTGACTCCTTCTCCAAGAAGCGCATCTGTAAAAGCAAAGGCTTCATCATTCTGAACCACTTTGTACTTTTCAGTAACAATACCGAGAACAGTTTGATCAATGTCTCTGATATTTGCCTTGAATCCATCAACAAGTTTACCAGAACTAGCAGTTGTAATATTCTGCTGTACTACCTTCCAATCAAGTCCTGCGAGTTTTAAAGCCTGAGCAGAATCTACTGCTCCAATAACTTCCTTTCCGAGTCCATCCCACGGTGCTTTTCTCGCATCAAACATACTTTCCACATTTGTAAATCTGTTTGTCGTTCTTTCCATTGTTTTGTTCATGTTATTGGTCATCATAATATCGATCTCCTTTTTGTTATATTATTACCAAATTTATTATTAACAATATAAAAACATAATTATTCTGCAATACGCTTTCTCTTATCAAAATCTTTTCCATCCTCGACACCGGAGGCATAAGCTTTTGATGATTCATTTGTTTTACTTTTAATAAATTTTTTACTTGTGTTTTGATTTACATAATCAGTTACTTCATTCGGGACCGAAAGGACAAGCTCCCAGCCAAACTCTTTATTCTGTTCGGCATAAGCTTCTTCTAAACCTTTTACAAATCCCATTCCATAATCTGTATATAATTGAGATCCTTCTGCATAAGTTTTTGTTGATCTACGAAACTCCTTTTCCTTTGACTGAATGCATTCAAGAGCGTACAGAAAAATTTCAGTACATATTTTTACATCATCTGGAAAGCCAATAAAAACTATTGTCCTTGTTCTTGAACCACGTGGTATATAACATGCTCTGGAACAACAATTATTTGTTGCAATTACTTTTGCTAGTTTTGGCATCCATGGATTTTTCCTGGAATTATATGTAGCATCTTTCATAAGAGCTTCCATAATTCTCTTATCAACTTCCATTGTATTTGACATGCTAATCTTATGTTCCGCCATAAGTTCTCTTGCTTTAAGTAGAGCAGCTTTCGCTTCATGTTCATTAGATGATTCTGATAAGGCAAGAAGCTTTTTAATTTTCTCTTTATAATCAATAGCCATAATCATCCTCCCTTTCTATAACTCTTTAATAACTCCAATAAATTAATCCCTATTCCATCACAATATTTAACAAAAGATTCCATAGACGGATTTACATTGCAAGATTCAATTTTTGAAATCATTTGTTGTGTTAGGCCTGTTCTTTTTGCCATATCTTCCTGTGTCAATTTCTTGGATTTTCGAATTTCTTTTAAATATGTAATAATATTGTATACTTTGTTTTCTATTTTTCTTCCTCTCTTCCTAACGTTTCCCAAATTATATTAGCCTCTTTATTTAAGCCTCTTTCTATATAATATTTATAAAGAAATTCTTTTTGAGATTTTGTATATTTCCATGAATTACCAGTTACAATAGCGATTCCCTGTGATGGATCAATAAACTTTAATAGGAATTACTTCCGTAAACCGCTCATACACAAAAAGCAACAGATCTGGAATCGCATGGGAAATAATATCATCGTATATCTCTGCATTAGGAATATCCATCTGGCCACCATCATTCTCTTCTAGTTCAATAGAATCATCACAGTCATATTCCGGATCAAGCTGTTCATAATAGATATAATCTTCACAACCATCCTCAAGTTCATCTGCATTGGTACCATCACCAAAATGCATTGATAAAAATTCCTTGTATTCCGGAATCCATAAAAGAATCCCACCAAAATTATCTTTAGGTACAGAAAAATTCTTAAAATTTCTTTCCATCATCTGATCAAATTCTGCTCTAGTCATAATAATTACTCTCCCTTCTTATCATTGATCCCACAAACATAAGCACAAATTTCAAGAATTGCTAATATACAATTATTTGTTATACCCATAACAGCAAGAGATTTTGTTTTACTGTAGTATTCTCTTTCTTTTCTTGTTATATTAACTTACCTTTCTGGTAAATTTGCTATCTGCCTTGCGACCTTAGCAGCTTCATCGTAACAATAATTTTCTGTTAATCTCTGTGCATAAGACCATAATCCATATTTTTCATCAGAATTAAACAAAGATAAATATTCAACTGGAATATCACAATTACCTTGTTCGCAAAAATATCCATCTGTATTATCTTCCGTACCCCAAAGTAAGGGACAATAAATACAATGGTTTTCAAAATAATTATCTACTTCTTGTGTAGAATATTGACAACAAAAGCAATAGTTTCGAATTGTATCATCTGGAAAGTTATTTTTTATATACTCTGCTTTATACATATAGATATCATAACCATGATTGTTGTGTTCCTCTAATCTATCAGCAATCCAATTCCACATCTTACGATGATGTGCAATAGCTTCTTCCTTAGTTAAATATAAATCTTCCATAAATAATTCCCTCCTAAAGATTAACTGCATCTCCATTATCATCATAAATAATAGGTTCAATCTTAACGATATAACCAGTCTTATTTTCTTTATCAAAGATTTCCATCTTAGCTTTATTAATCCCACATGATCCCCATTCAAAAGAAAATCTATCATCGTTATCCTCTACTATCTTGATAAGATGATCTGATAAAGCTTCAATATCTCTATAAGTACTTCCCATAATTAATTCCCTTCTATCTAACAGCTGTAATCTCACCATCAATAACAGCATCAATAAGTTCTGTAATATTATCAATATTCTTTGCCTGATAACATCCAGGTCCAGTAAATTCCTTAATAAGTTTCTTTCTACGAGCATCATCCGAATCGTATATATCTGGATCAAGTTCGTTATAAGTAATAGCTACAATCCTGGGTAATTCGCTATCCTTAATATTTGAATTATAAACAAGAGACTTAAAGTAATTAAATCTTTCGTTAGAAATTTGCGTAGCGTCAGCGGAGCCTGGAGCGTTAGCGACCATATCAAGCGAAGCGTCCGGAGCGCCAGCGACCCTGTTGAGTGATCCGGCTACCTGTGCACTAGCGAAGCGGTCACGGTACCGGTCAGTACTATCATTATCATTATCAATATCAATATCAGTATATATATAGGTACTGCTGTGACCGTCGTTATTATTTTCTTCGGGAATATCCTCATATTCGCTTTCGGTCACATCGGTCACGGCATGACCGTCTGGTCGGTACTCAACATTGTTAATGATAATATTGAAATCAAATGTTTCTTTATATTTACCTTCCCGGAAATTCTTTAATTTTTTGTTTACCTTGCCTTTACTGCAATGCACTTCTTTGGAAATTTTGTCTTGTGACATTCCGGGATTATCACGAACAAATTCTATGATTGCTTTGGTAACTTCTGGATTCTCTCCGAATCCTCTTGATCTTCTTTCCTGTGAAGAATCTATCATTCTAAGAGCTGTATCCCCACCTGCATATAGGAATATTTCTTTATCTTCTATCGGTTTCTCGTACAAAGCATACTCAATAATTGCCTTGTAATATTCATAGGCAATTTCTTTACCTTTCATCTCTTCGATCATCTGTCCTGTTGTATAATATGATTCGAAGAACGTGAAGCATTTGCTTCTATCAAATTGCTTTTTATCACTCATAATCTGCTCACTCCAATTTATTTATCTTTTTTGTATTTGATTTTATTTTGCTGCCTTTCTTCTAAGATTCTGTCTAACGCTTCCTGGAATCCTGGTACCATTTCAAAGACATAAATATCTTTTTCAGGATTATGCCAATCTGGCTCCACTGTTGCAATCTGAAACCCCTCTTTTCTTAATTTCCAGGCGATCCATTTACTCTTAATTCCTTTGCATTTAGTTCTCTGATTTTTCATTGATTTTCCCTCTGCTTTCTGATTGTTTTTAATACTGCGTTTACATTTTGTTTCTATAATCTTATAACTCTTATAATCCATTTGCCTTTTCTTTTCTATGCTTTTCCTGTTCGTTAATATACTTTGTCAATGCTTCGGAAAATCCAGGAACATCTTCAAAGATATATACATCAAACTGAGGATTATGTCTGTTTGGCTCTACAGAAATGATCTTATATCCTTCTTTCCGTAGCAACCATGCAATCCTTCTGCTTTTTACGGCCTTAGTAGCGATATTTGTTTTATTCATTAATGTTCAACTCCTTTTGTTTGCATTAAGTTTATAATTTGCAGTATCAAGTCATACTTAAAAATATGATAATTCTTGCAATTCTTTACCAAGCTTCATAAGTGGATACTCTACAAACCCGCTTCTTTGGGTGATACCTGTAGGAATCAATAATTTCTGTTTGACCATTTCATTAACCAATGATTCATTATTATTGATATCTGCGAAAATCTCATCATCACCCAGCTTGATTCCAAGATTTACAGATACTGTGCCCCATGGTTCTCCATAATTTTGCGGATCGTTGCAAGTTGCTATTAATGCAGTGGTTTTATTTTCTGCATATCTTCCCTTGTTGATTAACACTGTAGTTTTTCCAGAGTAAAATGTATCAAATGTAACTCTAACCATAATTATTCTCCTTTGTTATATTCTTTAAGCCTATCTATACTTGCCTTAAGCCAATCTTTCCCGGTTAAAAGGTCGTATAATAAATCCCATCCAGAAGTTCCAATCTGATTGAACACATCATCAAGCCAGTATCCTCTCTGTGCATCAAGAACATAGATACATGTTGTAATAGTATCAAGCATTGTTTCCATTTGTGGATGTTTCAGTACATCATAGAAATAGTCATACCATTTATTTCCATGTTCATCTTCTGGGATATCTTCTGGTCTATAGTTAAGATATTCAGTTCCGACACATGGAAGGATTCCTTGATCCGCAGCATCTTCGAAGAAGTATTCTTCATTATCCGATTCCTCGTTCATGATTGCTTTGCGTCTTTCCGGAATAATATACTGTGGTAAGGGACACATAAATAACTGTAGTGCTATCATCGTCTGATCGCTTCCAAACGCCTGTAAGTCCATTGCCTTAAGAATGTATCGGTACTCGAAGTCTGGGAGGTTTTTGTCGCCATTTCGTGCGAATAAGCCATTAAATACCAGTATCAAACATCCATCATCATGGTAAACCTCAGTCCATTTCCCTTTCCATGTGATAAGATTGCATGGAGGCTGGACGCCTGCAAATGACATGAGTTCTTTCCTATTATATGTAGACATTTTTATTCCTCCTCATCTTCCTCATCTTCATCATGGCATTCTACGATTTCGATTGAATAACCAAGCTCCTCTTCGATTTCTTCTTTTGTCATTTTCTTAGGTGGTGTTTCTGTCCAGAAAGGATCCTTTGATGGCGCTGTTCGTTTGAGGAAGAAATCTGCCAAGATATTATTTGCGTTGAGATCATCCATACGCCATAATTTAACAACGTCGTACTGTTCATAATATTTACAATCATTATCATAAGCTCTATTTTCTTTGTAATTACCACAATGCGTAATGCATGACAATGATTCATATTTAGTTATTTTGAATGTAGATATATCATTCTTAGAATAATGATTTGGAAGCACAATAGCCAATGTTCCATTGCGAAAAAGTACAATGTCATTAACTTTAAAGCCTGGAAAATCTGATTTTAATTTCTCTTTTGGCTCTTTTGTTTCTTGCGAATCTGGCATTTCTCTATCCCAACACTCGCTGCATTTAAGGTACTGGTAAATACAATTGCCTTCTGAATAACCATCTGGCAGGTTTTCATAACCATAGTTATAAGGACAATGCTGGAGATAACCTTTATTTCCATGATCTTTACAATATTTCTCTTTATATGTCATTACGCCACCTTCTTTCTATAACCGAATACAAGCTCCAGAATTGTTGGTTTATGATTTCTTTTTCTTGCTTCTTCCTGACGTTTCCAGTCAGCCATGATCTGATCAAATTCTGTTTCCTTATAATGTCCGGAATGAGCCGCCCATACTTCTACACCATTATGTGCAATAAGGATTTCCATATAATCAATTCCGTTGCTGGCAAAGATTTTTGTTTCACTTGCGATCTGCTGTTTCAATGTGTGATACCTCCATTCATGTACTCTGCTATCTCGTCGATTTTACGTTTGGCTTCTACCAAAGTAAGAGTTTTATCAGAATCATAAAGAGCTTTTACAGCTAATGATTTCGCTCCATATCCAATGAGGATAGCTGGATTAGCCATTTCTTCTGGTGTTAATTCTCTTTCAATGCCTGCTGCATGATCAAGAAAATTCTCGTATTCTTTTTCTGTTGGTTCTTTACCTGTAATGATAAATGCTGCTGTCACGAGATCCCTTTCACTTACGACTCTGCAAGATCTTCCTGGTTCTGTTAGATAGTACTGCATAACATTTCCCTCCTGTTTTTCATTTTGCTTAATAGCATAATCCAAATCCGTATTCATATTATTAGGAAAGAAGGGGCGGATCTAAATTTCACTCCGCCTGAGTACGAAACTGGATTATGCTATTAATTTTCTTTATGATACTCTGTATCACTTTTCGTTTAGAGAAAAACGTACCTTCGACTAGAGGTTAAACCGTTCATGTGAATCGTGATACAGAGTATATTTGTTCTTCAGTTTTAAGTAGCAAGTTTAAATCCGAAGTTTACATAATTAATAGTTGCATTTATTTCTATTATCTTAATAACTGTGTTGGTGTAAAATTTATTATTAACATTCTCAAGATAAATAGATTACATTGGATATTCTCTAACGCAGTCCTGTGCTGCATAGTACACATATATTTTATTAGTCAGAAAATTCTGAGTTCCGTTGTTTAAATTATCATTTACTTCACGGACTGCTTCTTTAATCGCTTCTGGCCCTAAATCTTTACGAAACTCATGGATGATCGCCTCGTGCACAGAAGTAAAACTAATTAATAAGTCGTTTCCATTCGCAGCCTTCTTACTAATATTCTTAAGAAGTCCTGGGAAGAATATTGATGAGGCGCCAAGGAAAGCTTTATCATTTGTGATCATAAGACCAGCTAGATTAATCTCCTTTATAGTATATGGATCTTTAAAGTTCTTAAAGAGAATATCCGTTAGATTTGACATTGCCTTTGGCGGATACAGCTGTCTTGTATTCTCACAAGCATTTAAGAATACCTTTGAGAAGGATCCAACTGTATTAATATATTTATCAAGGACTTCTTTATCCAGAATATGCGCGGTCTTTTTGTCGGTGATACAGATAGCAGCTGCAATATCTCCTATTTTCATAAAGTAAGTATTTTTTAAAATCTCTTTGTGGTTTTCATAGTTTATCAACCTCACGATCAGTTTGTCTTTCATTTCTTCATAGTTCTGAAGCTCATTTAATTCCATCATAATATCAATCTCCTTTTTGATTATTTATATAAATTTATTATTGACACTATTGCTTATTTGAGAATTATTATAATCCAATTTCTCTTTTAATTCAATAGTTTTCATAAAATTTATTAATGGCAGTATAAAATTACATTGCCTTGGTTTCTTTTGCCTGATGACGAGCATTGAGAGCAGAAGAAATCTGTCTCATATCTCCGCCATGATACATTGGAGCTTCACCAATTCTCTTAGCGACTTCTTCTTCGAGATAGATAGTAAGTCCTTCAACTTCTCTTCGCTTAGGATATTTCGCAAGAGCTGCGGCGAAATACAGGTTAGGTTCTGTATGTAAGCAGAAATCTGTTATAGCACGGATTACTCTCGGATCATTTTTGTGCATATTTAATACATGTCTCATAGGCCGGATCGCATCTGAACTATATCCGTTATAAGCAAGATTCCATCCAGATTTTTCAATGATATTTAAAATATTAGTGAGAACTTCTTTTCCATTGGTCATAGCTGCTACAGATACTGCTGCACTATAACCTGTCAGAATTTTATATCCATCTGCAATTAATGAATCCTGTTTCTCTTTTGGAAGATTCTTCAGTTCACGCTTGCTAATAAGAAGATTTCTTCCGTTGAGACATTCGTTAAGTACACAATATTTTTTTATACCTCTCTTGACATAGGCTCTGTGTTTATCAGCCGGAGAAAGCTTATCTACATGTGTATTCTGCTCGGAGAACAGTTCTGCTTCCTGAATCTGACGTTCATTTGGATCTTTTGACAGGCCAGTAGCAATAGAAGCTACAATCATTTCTTCCTTTCTAATTCCCTTGACGATGAATCTATGAGTTCCGTCGATTACTGCAAAGCTGCATGTTTCAGGATGTGGAGATACCAGAACCGGGTCGCATTTATTTTCGTCCCAGTGATTTGCAAGATCGTAAATCTTACTCATGTTAATAGTTGAAAGTCTCTGATATTCTTCATCCACTTCCAGAAGAGACAGTGGAATAAGACAGAACTGTTTCCCTCCAATTTCTGTCTTATTAGATATTACTGTAGAATACAACGGACGTCTTTCAAATACAGATGGTGTGATGATTTTGCCTTCTGTAGTTCTCTCTGCTTTGTTTCCTGTGAGCATTTCCTTGATTTCTTCGAAGTTTTTCATAGTGTTTGTTCTCCTTTTATTTGTTTTTATATTGATTATTTAGTTGTTTTGGATTGATGATGGTTTTATGCAAAGACATATTTTAATGCTTTGCGTCTTGCTCTTTCGTAGAGTGTATGGCTGCTGTCAGTAATTTTTGCTTCCATTTCTACATTACGACAGATACTATCTCTTACATTAAGTGGAACATGAAAGTCAGACATTAAATGTCTCACTTCTTTTTCCCAATCAAATTCCATTGTTTCAGAATAATTTTTCTTTCTCTTAGTTGGCGTTCCAACCAGAGGGATCATATTATCTGAATGTGACGTACTGTTCATAAGAGTCCTCCTTTCTATAAAGCATAAAGCTTGCGTCCATTAATCATGGCACAAGACTCAATTAAGCCATTAGATACCATTTCCTTTACTGAGGATTTTCCACAGATTTCAATGATTCTGTCCTCGTAAATTGCTTCGATTCCGGGATACAGAAGCTGAAGCCGGTAATGATCTGCCTTAGCAATTTGCGTTGTGAGATCCTGAATCTTAAGCTGCACTTCATCTTCTGTCATATTAAGCGGATGTACTTTATGCAGTGTTTTGATTGTATTTCGCTTACTTCTTACTTCCCTTGCAACATCACCAATAATAGCGTGGCGTTTCTTATCTGAGAGGGATCTGATTTCTCTTGGTGAATATTTCATTTGCTTTGCTCCTTTCTTTAATATCCAAATATCCTGAGCCATTCTCCGTTGACAAGTTGCCATGCTGTAGGATTTAAGGCATAGTCAATGAATTTATTAGGACCAAGCTCTTTATATCTACGGTCGAGATCGTTTAAGTTGGAAAAGTATTCCTGACGTTTTAGATCTCCCTTATGGATACCGGATTTAAAGTAAATCCGAAGCTTATACGGTTTGGTTGAGTCTATTTGCCTTGCTGGATAACCCATATAGATGCTCCTTCCTTAACAATGAGGAAACTCAAATGTTTTAGTTTCGTTTCCTTTGTAGAACTGAATAATTAATGTGTCATTTTCGGACATCCAAGCCTGGTATCCTTTATTAGCCAACTGAATCATCTCAAGCATTTCGCTTGGAGTAATGGAATAATCCATTTCCGTAGTTTCATTAGTTTTAATTTCGCTTGCTGTCATCTTTTATATCCTCCTGTGATTATTTGCTAATGATGGACAATACTTTTCCCTGTCCGTCAAGTTTAATAGTTACTTCTGTTCCATCCTGGAAACCGTCTACATCATATGTGTTTCCGTTGTCAGCAATGATTTCAGATGCTTCTACAGTTCCATTTACCTTGTGGATACCGTTATAAGCATCAGTATCAATGTTTCCGACTATAGATGCGACCATGAAAAAAGCAGCCATTCCGAGGCTGCCTTTAATCAATGTTACTTTACGTTTCCTTTCAACAAGTTTCTTATTGTATTCTCTGCGTGATTTCATATTGTTTTTCATAGCGATTTCCCTTTCCAGAAGTTTTAATAAAGTTTATTATTTACAGTATCAGTGCATGATTGAAGTGAACTGCTCCGGTGATCCACAGTACCATGCAGACAGTACTTTATCATCGTATACAGAATCTGGAGTTCCGTTGGAATCCATGATACAAGATGCAAGATCACCAAGCTCCCAACAGTCTGTAGCCGGAGCAGTAAATTTAAACAGGTTTCCGTTGGCATGCTCTATAGTTATATCCTCATATTCAGAACCATGAGCAATAGTCACTACAATTCCGGTAGCCG
>JABLTN010128238.1_pt1 | contig 12924 bp, 4 predicted proteins | sample 7160141 | NCBI WGS metagenome assembly JABLTN01 (sample SAMN14651226, study PRJNA627086) | human gut metagenome | isolation source: feces | host: Homo sapiens | reverse complement strand
GGATAGAGAAAACATATTAAAGGTAAAAAGAACACCAACAGACAGAAGATATTATACTTACGAACAGTATTTAGAGTTTAAAGGCATCAATGGTTCTGATAATGATAGAAAGATAGTTATTTATACTAGAGTTTCTACTAATTGGCAAAAAGATGATTTAAAAAATCAGATAGAATTTCTTTTAAACTTTACATCTTCCAAAGGAATAATAGTAGATTAAATAATTGAAGATATAGGTAGTGGATTGAATTACAATCAGAGAAAATGGAATAAACTTATTGAGGAGTGAATGGAAAATAAAGTTGATTCTATTATAGTAACTCATAAAGATAGATTTATTCGTTTTGGATATGATTGGTTTGAACGATTTTTGAGTAAGTATAATGTGAAAATAATAGTTGTAAACAACGAATTACTTTCACCGTAAGAAGAATTAGCTCAAGATATAATTTCAATATTACATGTTTTTAGTTGTAGAATCTACGGATTAAGAAAATATAAGAAAAAGATAGAAAGGGATGAATAAATTGCTAAAAGCCTACAAAGTAGAGATAAAACCAACAACAAAACAAATACAAAAGATTGAACAAAGTATTGGAGTTTGTAGATGGCTTTATAATGAATATCTTTCAGTTAATAATAATCTATATAAGCAGTATAAAGATGGATTGATTGATAAAAAACAAACATTTAAAAGTGCTAATGATTTTGACAAATATATCAACAATGAAGTCAAAGTTTTAGATGAATACTCTTGGATAAATAATTGTGGTTCTAAAGCTAGAAAAAAAGCTATACAAAATGCCGAAATCGCTTATAAAAGGTTTTTTAAAGGTCAAGCTAAGTTTCCTAAGTTTAAAAAGAAAAATAAATGTGATGTTAAATTATACTTTCCTAAGAATAATAAAGGCGATTGGAAAGTGGATAGACATAAAATAATGATACCTACATTAAAAAACGTAAGGTTAAAGGAGTATGGCTACATTCCAATAGGCTCAAAAATTATTAGCGGAACTGTATCAAAGAAAGCAAATAGATATTATGTGTCTGTAATAATAGATGTAGAAAATATCCCACAGAAAAATACAAATCAAGGTATAGGAATTGATTTGGGCATAAAAGATTTTGCTATTTGCAGCGATAAAATCATTTATAAAAACATAAATAAAACTCAAAGAGTTAGAAAGTTAGAAAAGAAATTATCAAGACAGCAAAAAAGACTTTCAAGGAAATATGAAAGTTTAAAAATAAGAAATAAAAAAGAGAAGGGAGAAGCTACTCGACAAAATATCCAAAAACAAATAGCTAAAGTACAAATACTTTATCAAAGACTTAACAATATAAGAACTGATTATATAAATAAAGTTGTAAGTAATGTGGTGAGAAACAAACCATCTTATATTACGATAGAAGATTTAAATGTTAAAGGAATGATGAGGAATAAGCATTTATCTAAAGCAGTAGCACAACAGAAATTTAATGAATTTAGAAATAAATTAGCAAATAAATGCAATGCTTTGGGTATAGAATTAAGAATTGTTGATAGATTTTATCCTTCAAGTAAACTATGTCATAAATGTGGTTCTATAAAAAAAGATTTAAAGCTTAAAGATAGAATTTTTAATTGTGATTGTGGGTATGTTGAAGATAGAGATTATAATGCAAGTCTTAATTTAAGAGATGCAAAAATCTATAAAACAGCATAAACAAATTTTATAGATATGTACCGATGGCTAAGTCGGGAATTTACGCCTTTGGAGTGACATATCAAACTAAAGTAGTCTATGTTTATCAAGACAAAATAGGTCACGTTGAAAAAGGAAAAATCTCAATATGGATACGTTTGTCCATATTTCGAGTAGCAGAAGAATTTAATATATGAGAAAAAGATTAATTATTATTGTTTGTATAGTTATATTGTTTATAGAAAATTTACCTGAAGGCATAATTACATCAGCTATTGAAAAAAGCATTGTTGGTAAAAATGAAAAAATATGCAGTAATTATAATAATTATGATGAAAATATTAAAGGAGAAAGCCCAGAAATAAGTATTCAAAATAATGAAGAAGAATTAGGGCTTGATAAAGTTAAATTTAGTGCATATATTAATAAAACTAATGATTTATTATTTTCTATTGGATTTAACATATTAGAAAAGAAATTTACTGTAGAAAATCAATTGGATAAAAATATATCAGAAGAAACTCCAGAAGAAGTAATGTATAAAATAAGGCTTTATGATAAGGAGGGAAAGGAAAAGCTTGCAATTGAGCTTAATGGTAGTGATACTGGAAATTCTAAAAAATTGGAACCATTAAAAAATTTAAGTTATGAAATTGGTGATTTTGTTCAAATAATACCTGTAAATAAAAAGGATGTATTAAAGATTACTGGTAATATACAAGGTGATATAACTAAAGAAAAAGAGGATTATTTTGATGGCATTGATAATTATGATTATATTGAAAATGTAAGATTTGAAATAGCTGATGACCATCTAAATTCAATATATAATGAAGCTCCAGTTATAAGTGGTCTTAATGATATTATAGATTCTGAAAATCCTAATAATGATATATTTACAGGAATATCAGTAAAGGATGACCATGATGGAATTATTGATAATTCTAAGCTTGAAGTTGAAGTAATTCAGCTTCAAGATGGCATATTAGAAGTTAGGTATATTGCTATAGATAGTTGGGGAAGAAAAACTATTGGGTCAAGAAGGATATTTCCTAAAAGTATTTCAAAGTTAATAGATGAACCTGAAAATCAGGAAGAACAAATTATTAATGATAAAGAATTACCTACCCCTAATAATGTAAATATAGAAAATGCTTCTGACCAATTAACACAAAATGAAATTATAGTAGAAGGAACTCCTTATTATGATACTGAAGTTAGAAGATTTAGATTAAGGTTTGATACTATAGCAAATCAAATTCAAATAATGGATGAAGATGGAAGACAAATGAGTAATTCTATAAATGGAGAGTATTTTAAATTTGTGTTATATGATAAAGATATGAATATAAAATCATCAGTTACGTTGTTAGGTACTGATAAGAGTGATACTGATAAATTAAATGATATAAGAAATTATCTTTTTGAAGAGGGAGATTATGTGGGAATATGGCATGCAGAATCTCAAGATAAGCTTAAAATAAATGGAGATATAAGGGTTTTAAGTAAAAATTCATCTGGTGATTTAGTAAGTACTAATGAAGTTAAGCATTATAATGAAGGGGTACCACAAGAGGATATTTCAACTCGTAGATTTAGAATTAAAAATAGTGGATTGGAGGAGGTAATTAATGAAGCTCCACAAATATCACCTTTAGAACCTGTTGAAATAATAAGAGGAAGCACAGATTTTGAGCCATTAAATTATATAAAAAATGGAAAAATAACTGATGATTTTGATGAATTTACAGAGGATAATTTAGATTCAAAAGTTGTTTCAATAACTTATAGCCCTTTTGATACTTCTAAGGTAGGAGAGCAAATTATAGTTTATACTGTTACTGATAGTTGGGGAAAGTCTAATACTGCTGAAATGAGGTTAATAGTTAAATCAACAAATCCTCTTGATGAAAAATTTATAGAATTTAAAAATGGTGATGAAAGTTTATTTAAAATAAAATTTGATTCTGTAAAAAATCAATTTTTAGTTGATGATTTAGATAATGTAAAAGATGAAGCTATAGATTTATCTGTATCATCATCTATATTTAAATTAAGGATATATACAAATGATGGTGTATTGCAAAAGACTTTAAATATTAAGGGAACTGATAATTTAAGGTCTATGTTAAAAAGATTTGATGGTTATCAATATGCTATAGGTGCTTGTATAGAGTTATGGTCAAATAATCCTAAAAATATAGTTATTAGTGGTGTGGACAAAAATTCATCAAGTGAAGGGGATGGGGAAAATAGTGAAGATTATAGTGATGGAATTGATAATTCAGATTTTATGAAAAATGTAAGATTTGAAATAGGGGAAAGTACATTAACTTATATTTATAATGAAGCCCCAAGGTTTATAATAAATTCTTCTATTAATTTAGAAGTTAATAGAAATGGAAGTTTAAGTAGAGAGGAATTAATGGAAGGTTTAAGAGTGGAAGATGACCATGATGGAAATACTTTAAATGAAAAGGTTGTAATTGGCGATTTTGATACTAATACAATTGGAGAAAAAGAAATTGAATATAGTGTTGTGGATAGCTGGGGTAGAAGTTCTATGATAAAAAGAAAGATAACTGTTTATCCATATAGTCCTTTAGAATATAATTATATAACAATTAAAAATGATGAAACTGATGAAGTTATATTAACTATTAGATTTGATGATGAAAATAAACGCTTTGTAGTAGATAAAATTGATAAAAGTAAAGTTCCAAGTAGGTTAAAGGAAAATGATAAGATATTTGAGTTTAAGCTTATTAAGGATAATAAAGCTGAAGGCTCTAAAATTAATGGAAATAATAGTGAAAGTGAAGAGGAAGTTATTATAAGTTTAACTAATTCTGATTTATTAAATAATAAAGTAGTTAATAAGATTAATAATTTATCATATAAAGGCTTTAGATATATTTCTTTATGGTGTTATGATTCAAAAGATGGAATATTTATATCTGGTAAATCAGATATTATTTTAAATGGATTTGAAAATGAAGAAAAGATGGAAAATACAAGATTTGAAATTAAATCTGAAGGGTTACAAGTTATATATAATGAAGCACCTGTAATTATAGGGTTAAATAAAATTTTATATGTATATAAAAATGATGATATAACTCAAGAAGTTGCAACTAATGGGATTGAAGTAAAAGATGATACAGATGAAATAAGTCTTAGCAGTATAGAAATTACTGATGTAGATGGACGTAAACTTAAAGGAGAAGATGAAAGTAAAGCTAAAGAAAAATTTAAGTTTAAAATTTTTAATAAAAGTAGTGATGATTATGTAGAAACTGATGAAATTAGCGATTTTATTTTAAATTATAAGGTTACTGATGCTTGGGGAAGAAGTGCTACTTATCAAAGGAATGTATCTGTAATATCAAAATCTGCATCAAATGATATTGAATTTTATAGTTCAGACGGCAATAATAAGTTGTTTTCTATTAATTATAATCCAATATCAAATATATTTGATGTAAAAGGTAGTATTGTTAATGAAGAGAATTTTGAAGAACAACAAAATGAAATTGTATTTAAGTTAACTGTATTTAATGTTGATGAAGAAAAGGTTGATGAAATTCAATTAACAGAAGCAGAATCAAGGGATGTGGAAGAAATTGAAAAAAGGTTAGAAGATATTACTGTTTATGATGGATATTATTTTAGTTTATGGAGCAGTAATTTAGTTAGGTTAAGAATAAATGGATATATGACAGGAAATAATGAATTGGGTGAAGCTGGAGATGGAGATCAGGATTATTCTCAAACTATAACTAGTAATGATTATATTGATAATGTTAGATTTAATTTAACAGAAGATGGAATACATGTTATTTATAATAAGCCACCTAAAATAAGGTTTTTAAGTAATGATATTCTTACTGTATATGCAGGTGATCCTATTAATTATACAGAAAATATACAAGTTGTTGATGATAGGGATAATCCAGAAAATAATCATATTATTGATAATAATAAAATAAAGGTTAGTTTTATAGATAGCAATGAGGATGATGGCTCCACAGCTCAGGGAGATAATCTTGAAAATAATGAACAGGATAATGGAAGGTTAAGTAACGGTAATGTTGAGGAAAAAAAAGAAGAAGAGAAGTTTGTAGAGGAGGAGAAGAAGCATTTAAGGATAGGAAATAACACAGTTAGATTAACAGTTCAAGATAGCTGGGGAAGAGAAAGTAGCGTTGAAAGAAGTTTAATAATAAAAAATGGTGTTGATAAAAATACTATTATATTTAATGGTGAAAATGGAGAGATAATAAAAATTGGTTTTAATCATGAAAATAATAAATTAAATGTAATTACTTATAATAAGTCTTTTGGTAATGGGGGAGTTAGTGGTTATGTAAAAATTGCAGTATATAGACCAAATGAAAATGGTGTTGGGGCAACTGCTATTGTTCCACAAATAAGCATTGATGTATCACAAAGAGTTACAGATAGTACTTTACAAACTTTAAAGGATTATACATTTAAATATGGAGATTATTTTGAGATTTATCATGGACATCCAAATAGATTTTCTATAATAGGTAATGTAACTGATGAAAGAGAGAATTATACTGATGGTGTACAAAATCCAGAAAACTTACTTAATGTAAAATTTGAGATTACAAAAAGTGGATTAAAATCAATATATACTAATCCAGATGAAAATAATATAACAAATAATAAAGTTGTATTTGGTCCAGTTGCACCAGAAAAGTTTCCATTTAAAATTCAAATTGATTTTGAACAAAAAATGTTTAAAGTAGTTGATGTAACAAAAACAATGGTTTTATCAGATAGAAATGAAGTAGTTTATAAAATGGTTCTTATAGGAAGTGATGGACATATTAAAAAAAGAACAGAGTTTAATGGGCGTGAGGAAGGTTCAACATATATGTCCACTACTAATTCTAATAATGGAGAAAATGATAGGAATTGGAATAATGTTCCTTTTGAGTATAATGACTGTTTATATTTATGGCATATAGAACCAGCTAGGTCAATTATAAAAGGTAAAATAAAAAATGCAAGGGAAGATTATAGTGATGGTGTTAATGATATTGATAATATGAATAATGTTGTGTTTAGATTAACTCCTGATGGATTAGAATCTATATATAATGAAGGCCCTAAGATACATGGAGCTGAAGATAAGGATGTTTATCAAGGTGAAGAATTTGTTAGTAGTGAGGGTGTAACTTATACTGATGATTTTGATAATGGTCATTTAAGAACAAGTATTTCAGGTGATATTGTTAATACAAATCAATTGGGACCTTATACAGTAACTTATACTGCAACTGACCGTTGGGATAAAACTACAAGAGTAAATAGAAAAATTACAGTAAGACCTAATTTATATAAAAATATATTTAAAATATTTTCAGAAGTTAATAATATGCAAGAAGGTAATGAAGCTATAAGTCAAAATGAAAGTATTAATTTAGAAGGTGATAATACTTTAAATATAATTAATTCAGAAAATGTTAATAGAAAATTAGCTTTTGAAATTGGATTTGATACAGTTAAAAATACATATAAGGTATTTAATCAAAGTAATGAAAAGTTGTCTGTAAATAATTTAAGTGATGTTGCATTTACTATTGAAATTAAAGATTCAGAGGGAAATGAAAAAGCTAATATTACTTTAAATGGTAATGATAGAGGTACTTCTCCTAAATTAATAGAGCTTAATAAGTTGCAATATGCTGATGGGGATATTATAAGAGTATATAGAAGTAATTTATCTTGCATTGAAATTACTGGAACTATATTTGGTGATAAGCCAAGAGAAAATGACAATATGGATGATGATAATAAGTTAGATTATATGAAAAATACTGGATTTAAAGTAAGTAATGATGGATTAATAGCTAAGTATAATAAGGCGCCCAATATTGAAGGAGTTAGAAAGAACAGAACTATTAGCAAAGGTGTTATAGATTTATTAGCAGATATAAATGTAAGTGATGAAATAGATGAAAATATTTCTAAAGAATTTGTATTTGTATATGTAAATGATAATCTTGTAACACATTTAAATGAAAATCCTAATATATGTAATTATGATTTTAACAAATTAGGAACTTATAAAGTGGAATATAAACTTTATGATACTTGGGGAAGGGCAACTCTTAAAGAAGCTAGCATAAATGTGGAATCAAAGGTAAGAGAAAATGAAATAGAAGTTTATGGGGTAGATGGAAATTTATCATTTAAAATTATTTTTGATACTAATGAAAATAAGTTTGTATTAAGAGGAAGTGATATATTACAAAATGAAACAAGTAATGTTTATAAGTTAAGTGAAAATAATTATTTTGAGATGGTTTTAAGAGATTTAAGGGGAAATGAAAAAATTAAAGTGATTTTAAATGGTGATAATGAGCATGATGAATTACAGTTAGCAAGTTTAAATAATGTATCATTTAGCAAGTATGACACTATAAGTTTAAAAGGAGAAACATCTACAACTGTAAGAATTATAGGTGGTGTTATAATTGAATCTAATGATGAAAATAATATATATAGTGAAAAGTATTTAAATGGATTTGGAGATATTCAAAATTATTCTAATGTTAGATTTAAGATAACAGATGATGGTCTTAAGGAAATGAAACCAAAACCTTTAAATGTAACTGGTGTAGATAATTTAACTATAAAAAGGGGGGATACTTTAAATCTTTTAAGTGGCATTACTGTAAACGTTAATGATGATAATAATGAGGATTATACAATTAGTATAGATGAAGTAGTAACTGAAGTTAGTGATGTGAATTTTAGTGATGAAGTAATTGAAAATGGAACAGAAAATCAAGATAAGACACAATTTAAAAAGTTAAGGGAAGGGGTTTATATTGTAAAATATATTATTTCAAATAGCTGGGGAACTAAAGAAGTTATTAATAGGACAATAACAGTTTTACCTAGAAATAATTTGGAAAATATAAAGCTTAATGTAAGAGATGATAATAGAAATAATATACTTATAATAAGTTTTGATTCAATACAAAAAAAACTTAGAGTATTAGATTATAAGCTTAATACTAGTATTAATTTTATTGATAAAAATCAAGTGTTTGAAATAAATGCTTATGATACTGTGGGAAAGAACTTGGGAACTATTGCATTAAGGGGAAATCAACTGATTGATAATTCTATAATAAGTAAAATTAATAATTTTTCTTATGAAGAAGGTTATGCTTTGAGTATATGGGCTAAGGAGCCAAGGGAAACTTTAGAGTTGCAAGGTGAAATAATAAATAGTGAGCAAAATAAACTTGAGGGTTTATCAAGTAAGGATAAAATGGAAAATGGAAGATTTGAGATTTTATCTAATGGATTAAAGTATGTTTATAATGAAGCACCTAAGATAATAGGTGGAGATGATCCTATTCCATATTATAAGGGAAGTTTATTACTTGTTCCAAGTGATATAGAAGTTACTGATGATCATGATAAAATAAGTAGAAATGAAGTAACTATAAATGATGATGAAGTTGATTATGATACATTAGGAATACAAAATATAACATATATTGCTGAAGATTCTTGGGGTAGAAGTGCTACAAAGCCAGGAAGTATTGAAATTAGATCTGCCATGGATAGTAATATAATAAATATTTATTCTATTGATGGAATAGAAGGAGTTTCTATAAGCTTTGCTAGAGATAATATAAATAATCAAAATAAAATTATGGTTAATACTAATGAAGAATTAAATACTACTTTTAATCCAAATAGCTTAAGTGATATTTTTGCAACTATAAAAATTTATGATTTTAATGGTAATGAATTAAAATCTATAGAGATTTTGGGTAACGATAATGCAACTACTATAAAAGAAAAGTTATATAATGAGGAAAGTGGAATACAAAATTTTATATATGAAGATGGGCAGTATATTGCTATAGAAAATGTAACTGAATTAAATAAAATGTGTATAAAGATATTAGGAACTGTTGTAAATAAAGAAATTGATTATTTTAATGGAGTTACTAATATTGATAAAATAAAAAATGTTAGGTTTAAGTTTACTGATTTAGGATTAGAAGCAGTATATAATAATGCACCAGTAATACAAATAGATGAAAAAGTTAAATTAAATGGTATTATTGTTGAAAATAGAAATGAAGAAGTATTTGATGGGATTAAAGGAGATGATTTTAATTATTTAAGGGGAGTAAAGATTTTTGATGACCATGATATTTTAACTAAGAGTAATGTAAAAGTTATTTGGAATCCATCTAATAATGGTGAAGAAATTAATTTAAATAAATCTGTAGGTAAAGAAGATGAAATTGAAAAAGTTAAAGATGAAGTAATTGTAGAAGGTGAGCAAAGGGTAGGAAGAAATGTTTTACATTATATAGTAACAGATTCTTGGGGAAGAAGTAATACTGCTGAAAGAATAGTAAATTTGAAAAATGGTATCTTTGAAGATGAAATTAAATTTGGATTAAATGATAGATTGAATTTAAGTTTTATTAAAGATACTAGTGATGAAAATAGTGTTAAATTAAATTTTACAGTTAACAATAGTTTGGAATATTTTGCATCTAGTAATTCTAATTTTAAATATTATGGAATAAAGGTATATGAACCTAGAGAGGGAACAACAGCAGGTAGTTCCAGTGATTATACTCTTACTCAAAACTTAGAGTTAATGGGAAGTGCTAGACCAAGTATTCAAGTTTTAGGAGCACTTCAAAATATGAAGATTCCGTATAATACAATAATTGAAATTTACGCAGGACATCCACAATATTTTTCTATTAATGGACCAGTTAGAAATGCTGCTGAAGATTACTCTGATTTTGTTCAAAATCCAGAAAATATTGTAAATACTGTGTTTAAAATTACTGATTCTGGATTAAGGGCAATTTATGTGGAGCCAGAGGTTGATAAATTAAATGTAAATGAAAATTTAATAGAATTAGTAGCACCAGAAAAAATACCTATTAAGATTAAAATTACTCCAAATGGAAATAATGGTGGTAGTATTGCTGTAGTTGATAAAAATACAACTTTACTTGATAGTACAGTATCAACTACTGTATTTACAATGGAGTTAAAAAGTGAACAAGGAAATAGGAAACGATTAATTACCTTAAATGGAAATCAAAATGGAAATGATGCTAGTGTTTTAAATCAATTTAATGACTTTAATTATGTATATGGTGACACGTTAACTATGACTCATAGAACACCTAAAAAATTGCTTATAAAGGGTAATATAGAAGGAGCAAGAGAAAATTATTATGATGGTGTAGATAATAGTTTGAACTTACTTGAAGCTGTTTTTAAATTAACACCAAATGGCTTAGAAGCAATTTATAAATCAGCACCTAGAATAATGGGAGTAATGGATAAAAAAGTATTAAAAGGTACAGAAATAAATTATGAAGAACTAAAAAGAAGTGTAACAGCAGATGATAGTATTGATGGATCACTTACTAACCAAATAGAATTTGATTATTCGGATGTAAATGTTAATGTTGTTGGTTTATATGAAGCTATATATACAGTTACTAATAGTAATAGTCGTACTGCTAGAAAGTCAAGTACAATAATTGTATATGATATGCCCAAAATTGAATCAACTAATAAGACGATAATAGAATTAGATTCAATAGATAATAAATCAGAAGCTATTAATGAATATTTAAAGAAAGCTGTAAGGGCAACTGATGAAGATGATTCTCTTTATGAAAGAGAAACTATATTAGAACTTTTAAGCAATGATGTTAATCCTAGCATTGAAGGTAATTATAAAGCAAGGTATAGGGCAACTGATTTATATGGAAATTCAACAGAAAAGGAAATAAATATACAGGTTGTTAGAACTATAAATGTAACTGTACCTACTAAACTTCCATTTCAAATAGTAACAAACTTAATACCAAATGAAGATGGAAGTCAAGGGAATGATCAATTTGTATCTGGAGTACTAAAAATAAAGAATAATAATACTAGTCCAGTAAGAGTTAAAGTTGAATCATTTGCTAAAAAAGTTAATTCTGGTGAACTTGAAATTGTAGGACCAAATTCTTGTGATTGGGATAACATGAATGAACAAGATTCCATGACAAAAATGGCATTGGGTATTTATATAAAGGATAAATCCTTAACTCAGTCAAATTATAATGAACCAAGCAATCCTTTATGGTTATCAACAAACAAACAAAATAGTAATACAGGTAATCCAGATTTTCCAGAAGACTCAGAAGAGCCAAGTTTAAGAACTGGAACAATTGAAGAGTTTATTGGAGATAATGTTAATGTGATAAACAAAGAGTTAGGTGTATTACCAGCTAAAGAAACTGGAAGTGATACACCAAAAGAAGCTAGTATAGGCTTTACAAGTAAACATGGTAAAAATTTTATTGGTGGAAGTGTTACAGGAAAATTTGAATTAATATTTAAATTTGAATAATTCATTAAAAGTATGGGGATGTCGCATTAATAATAAATACTACAATATATTGTGTATAAAAGTTTTAGTGAGACAGCCATTTTAAATCTAATTATGTAATATAAAGGGGGCTGTCGCAATAGCGGATAAAAAAATCTGTTAGCGATAGCTCCTTTTCTATACTTTTATAAAATTTAAGGCATATTTTATGATATGAATATACAGTATTTAAAAATAGACGCACTTTAATAAAGCTAACAGAAGAAACTTGAAAAATTTAACTGTTAAGCTTTTTTTAACTCAAACAAATGCATGCCAGTTCGGTTATATTGTATTTTATTATGTAATTTATTAACATTATGAGCAATAGAAAGTATAATACTTTCTGCATCTCTTCTACATGCGGAAAAGTTAGAGGTAAATTTAAATTGATATTTGAATTTAGATAAAAAATAAAAGAGAGAAGAATCTAATATAATTTTTAATAAATTGTACTAGAGGAAGCTCTCTTTTTTTACGCAGACAAATTATTATGTGATATAATATGTTTAATAATTATTTAAACATAAAATAAGTGAGGTATAATTATGGAACAGGTTTTAAAAAAAATTCTTAATGTACTTAATGAATTAAAAAGTGATGTTAATGAATTAAAAAGTGATGTTAATGAATTAAAAAGTGATGTTAATACTTTAAAGACAGAACAAGTTAAAGTAAACGAAAGGTTAACTAGAATTGAATATAAAGTTGATAAGCTTGAAATTGGGCAAAAAGAAATTAAAGAGAATTTAAATGGATTCCAAGATGAATATACTG
>JABLTN010090412.1_pt1 | contig 12982 bp, 15 predicted proteins | sample 7160141 | NCBI WGS metagenome assembly JABLTN01 (sample SAMN14651226, study PRJNA627086) | human gut metagenome | isolation source: feces | host: Homo sapiens | reverse complement strand
TAAAAATATCCGGGACTGCTTTGTGACTTTGGAAGAAAATTAGTAAATCTTAGTCTGGCTGTTCATGTATAGTGTTTTGCTGCCATGGACGGCAGCAAAAGTCTTAAGCCCCATGGACGGGGCGTTTAAGACGTACACGTCACTCCATCGCAATCTGACTCAGGCAGACTTAGATTTTCTTATTTTCATACAACGGAACAAAACAGACTTGGCTTTGTGCCAGTTGCCAATCAAAAAACTTGAAACCGCCTTTTGACACCCTAATCTCTATAGAAATACCATGTTACGTTCAAGCATGGACATTGTGTTTCCTATAGAGCAAAAAGCCCTTCGGTTGAAAATATACAGCTCGCGGAAAAGTAAATAGCTGCTATGCATGATTTTTAGACAAATTCCTATCCTGCTTTTCTATTGTTATTATTATTGGATTGTTTTAAATTTTTTAAGATTTGAAAATTTTTGAATTTTTGAATACTTTCGTTAGATTGCTAATCATATAGCACTTTGAATTTTTGAATTATCATCACAACTTCATCTTATCATGATTTCATAATTCGATTGGTGGTCCTAAATTTCCTATAGCAAGTAAACCCCTACATTTTTGCAAGGAACTCTTCCATGGTGTCAGCTTTTCCTTCTGCTTTCCACTTTTTCTCTTTTATTCGAAGCATCTCTTCTATTGTCATATACCTTCCCTCCAGTTCACGCCACTGTTTCAGTTTTCTGACTCTGTCATGCAGATATTATAAACCGGAGGCAGGAAAATGACAGGAAGATTCTCATCCCACTACTTCAACTTATGGATATAGATACAGTTTGGTGTCTCCACCTGTACCGGTCTTGCATCCATCAGGCAGTATTTTTTCTCATAATTGATCTTAAAGGTACGGATCTCATTAGAGTCATGGTTCAGGCTGACAAAGTGATGTCCATCCGGGAATACGGCAAGCGCCTTCGGATAATCGCCACTGATCCGGGTCTCCATATCTAAGGTCAGCATTCCGGTATTTTTATCAATTTTATAGATGATCACATCGTTAATGCCCACATTGGAGACAAAGAGGTATTTTCCATCGGCGGAATGTTCAATCCCGGATGCATTGCAGGCAATACCCTCGTCCTCATAGTCTGTGGAAATGCTCTGCACCCGCTCAAATACCGGCTGATCATCCTCCACATAATATTTATAAACATCTACGGTGTTCTTCAACTCGCAGAGTACATAGGCAAAACGTCCATCCACACTGAAACGGATCATGCGCGGACCGGAATCTAACTCACATCGTAAAATATCTGCTAACTTGATGCGTCCTCTTTCGTAGTTGATGCGGTAAATCTTTACATGGTCAAGTCCGCTGTCTACCGCACAGAGAAATTTCTGATCCGGTGTTACTTTTACGCAATGTACATGAGGTCTGGAGGCTCTTTCGGCAACTCCACGTCCAAGTCCCTTATGAAAAATGCCATCCGCGATCTCGGCAACTCCACCGTCCTCGCTTAAACGCATCATACTGACTCTTCCGTCATGGTAACCGCCTACAAACAGATAACGGTCTTCGTCATCGAGTTCTACATAACAGCCACGCATTCCGCCGATCCACTTCTTATTGATGGGGATCAGATCACCGTCCGGCTGGATCGCAAATGCCTCAACGCCTTCATCTGCGATAGAATAGAGGTATTTTCCACTATGGGAAACGATCAGATCCGAAGGATTATTGATCGGAACAACTTTTCGCTCTGTTAAAGTTCCCCGAAGCTCGTCCACATCATAAATATGGATTCCCACACTGTTTTCATGTGTATAAGTTCCTACATAAGCAACATATTTTCCTTCCATTACGGCTATTCCTCCTCTTTTCTTCTAAGAATATCATAACGCTCTAACGGCTCTCCTAAATCAATAAACAGTACCTGCTGCGGATGCGGTGCAGACTCCATCGCATTGCCTTCTTCGTCCACGATCGCCCGCACGGTAACGCTCCGGTTCTCTCCATTCGGTTTCATCACTTCTATCTCTTCACCGACAGAGAACTTATTGCGCTGCTCAATACGATATCTGCCATGTTCATCCACACTTCCAACAATACCAAGATAGGTATATTCTTTGACATAAGTATTGCTGTCATAAATCTGTGTGGTTTCATCCGGTTTTCCAAAGAAAAATCCGGTGGTAAACTGGCGGTAAGTACAGTTTGAAATCTGCTCCTTATACCAGTCCATATTCTTTTTATAAAGTTCCGGCGACTCTAAATAATCATCAATTGCCTTGCGATAGGTTCTAGCAACCGTTGCAACATAGAGTGCCGTTTTCATTCTGCCCTCAATCTTAAAACTGTCAATTCCTGCATCGATCAGTTCCGGAATATGCTCGATCATACAAAGGTCTTTAGAATTGAAAATATAAGTTCCACGCTCATTTTCATAGACCGGCAGATACTCTCCCGGACGTTTTTCCTCTACAACGGCATATTTCCAACGGCATGGATGGGTGCAGGCGCCCTGATTTGCATCCCTTCCGGTAAAATAATTGCTGAGCAGGCATCTGCCCGAATAGGAAATACACATTGCTCCATGGATAAATGTTTCTATTTCTAGATCTTTTGGTATATTGTCACGGATTTCTTTAATCTCTGCTAAGGAAAGCTCTCTTGCAGACACTACGCGCTTTGCCCCTTGTGCATACCAGAACTGATAGGTTCCGTAATTGGTATTATTCGCCTGTGTGGAAATATGGATCTCTATCTCAGGACAGATCTCCTTTGCGATCATAAATACTCCCGGATCGGAAATGATCAGTGCATCCGGTTTGATCTCTTTTAATTCCGTAAAATATTTTTTCACACCTTCTAAATCCTGATTATGTGCTAAAATATTTGCCGTAATATAGACTTTGACACCATGTTCATGTGCAAATGCAATGCCCTCTTTAATCTCTTCATTTGTAAAATTCTTTGCCTTTGCCCGAAGCCCAAATGCCTCTCCACCGATATAAACAGCATCTGCTCCAAATATCACAGCTATCTTCAATACTTCTAAGCTGCTTGCCGGCACTAATAATTCCGGATGTCTCATGCTTTTCTTCCCTTCTTTGTGCTGATTGTAATCCCATCACCGACCGGCAGGACTGCCGTAGTCAGTTCTTCACTATGCGTTAATGTATAGAGATACTCCCTCATTCTCTTATGTATCGTGCGGTTTCTTCTTGTCACTGCAAACCGTGATTCGATAATGTCGCCATCCTGCAGCACATTATCGGAGATCAAAATTCCCTCCGGCTGCAACAGTTCTAATACCCGTGGCAGGAAATTCAGATACTGTCCCTTTGCCGCATCCATAAAAATAAGATCAAACGGTTCTGTGAGCGTTTCTAATACGTCTTTTGCATCCCCTTCTAACAGGGTAATCTGCTCTTCTTTTTCTGCACGGATAAAATTCTCCCTTGCAATCGGAATCCGCTTCTCATAATTTTCAATCGTTATGATCTCACATTCGACAGGATCATACTCTGCCATCAGGATCGCTGAAAATCCAACCGCTGTTCCAACCTCTAAAATCCGCTTAGGACGCTTTATTGACAACAGAACCTTTAAAAAGCTCTGCATCTCCTTTCGGATAATCGGAACAAAGGAGGCAAGTGCCTCCCTCTCTATCTCGTCTAAAATTGGTGTGTTTCCCGTATCTAAAGAATTGATATAAGTTACGAGTCTCTCATCTACGATCATCTGATACTACTCCTCTTTGACTAATTCCATATCGATTTCCATATCAAAGTGCAGTTCTTCTATCAGTGTCCAGTTGATCCGCTGCACCATGCGGCAAAGCGCGAGCTCTGCCGTTAAAAATTCATCGATCAGCGCATCCTGTCGGAATCGTTCCGATTCCCTCTCGATTTCATCAATATGATGATATAAATCGGTCTCACCATGATTGTTCTGTATCTTATACATCCTGGTACGATACTTGTCAAGACTTCTCTTTTTTTCAGGATATTTTTCGACCTTTGCTTTCACGATCTGATAATCCTGAAATTCTTTGCTGTTTCTTACTGCCTCTATTAAATGATTCAGGCTCTCGTCTACTGTATTCATCTTACACTTCCATAATAATTGGCATGATCATCGGACGGCGTTTTGTCTCTTTCCAGACAAAATCTCCTAAGGAATCCTTGATCTCGGATTTGATCTTTCCCCAGTCGGTAATATTTTTATCCATGCAGTAATCCATGGTCTCATCTAAAACTGCTTTTGCCTCATCCATCAGACTCTCTGAGCCGCGGACATAGACAAAACCTCTCGAAACAATGTCCGGTCCTGCAAGCACTCTTCCGGAACCGTTTTCTAATGTCATCACGACGATAATGATTCCATCTTCCGCTAAATGCTGGCGGTCACGCAGAACGATATTTCCAACGTCTCCAACACCCAGTCCGTCTACCATGACATCTCCTGTCTGGACTCTTCCGGTCACTTCTGCGCCCTCTTCATCTAATTCTAACACATCTCCGGAAGAAAGGATGAAAATATTATCTTTATCCATGCCAAGGTCTTCTACTACCTTTGCCTGCGCCATCAGATGTTTGTACTCGCCATGTACCGGTATGGAGTACTTCGGTTTTACTAAAGAATAGATCAGCTTGATCTCTTCCTGACAGGCATGACCGGATACATGGACATCCTGGAAAATAACATCTGCCCCCTTCTGGAAGAGCTCGTTGATCACATGGGAAACTGCTTTTTCATTTCCCGGGATCGGATTGGAACTGAAAATAATGGTGTCCTTCGGCTTGATCGTAATTTTCTTATGTGTGCCGTTTGCCATACGGGATAAAGCCGCCATGGACTCTCCCTGACTTCCGGTTGTGATCAATACCGTTTTTTCATCCGGATAATTCTTTAACTGGTCTGTCTCCACTAAGGTATTGTCCGGTATCTTCAAATAGCCGAGTTCTGAAGCTGTGGAAATGATATTGACCATGCTTCGTCCCTCGACGCCTACTTTTCTTCCAAATTTTTCTGCGGAGTTGATGATCTGCTGTACACGGTCTACATTCGACGCAAAAGTTGCAATGATGATACGCGTATTCTTATGCTCCGAAAAAATCTCATCAAAGGTTGCACCCACGCTCTTTTCGGACATCGTAAATCCCGGACGTTCTGCATTCGTACTGTCACACATTAATGCCAGTACACCTTTTTTTCCGATTTCTCCAAAACGCTGTAAGTCAATGGCATCCCCAAAGACCGGTGTGTAATCTACTTTAAAATCTCCTGTATGCACAACAATTCCTGCCGGTGAATAGATTGCAAGCGCTGCCGCATCCTGGATACTGTGATTTGTCTTGATAAATTCTACACGGAAGCATCCTAAATTGATATGTTGTCCGTATTTTACAACTTTTCTTTTTACTTTTGTGAGCATATTATGCTCTCTTAATTTATGCTCAATAATTCCCATTGTCAGCTTTGTAGCATATATTGGAACATTGACATCACGCAGAACATATGGGATCGCACCGATATGATCCTCATGACCGTGTGTGATAAAAAATCCTTTGACCCTGTCTAAATTCTCTTTCAGATAAGTTACATCCGGAATGACTAAGTCAATTCCTAACATATCATCCTCCGGGAAAGACAATCCGCAGTCCACAACAATAATACTGTCTTCATATTCAAAGGCAGTAATATTCATTCCAATCTGTTCTAATCCTCCAAGTGGAATGATCTTCAATTTTGAGTTTTGTTTCTTTTTCAACATAATTCCTCCGTACAATTTATTTTTCCGTTTCTTTTCATGATCACGCAATCACCATGGCACTTCACTTTTTTGCAGTATCCCACCTTGCTTTTGTGTATACTCTGATCAGCAAAAGTTTCCATCGTCATTGCTGTTTATTCTCTTTTATTTATGACATCTCAATGTCAGCTTCTTCTCCTAACAGTTCTGCAAATATCTTTGCAACGGCATTCAGCTCCTGCTCCTGTTCTACAACCGTATATACGGCATCCTCTTCTCCCTGTGCTGATGTATCTTTTAAGATCAACGCGTCGGAATCTCCTTCTTCATCCACGGTTACTAACAGATAATCTGCTCCGTTCAGACGCGTCTGTTCTAATACATAGAGTTCTATGTATTCCTTTGACTCTTCATCAAAAAATTCTACCTTATCCATTCTTTATTTTTTCCTATTCTTTTTTTCTTATTCCACCCTTTTGGTGTTCTTACAATTTCAGCGAATCCAGATATCCCTGTAAAATAAAGACTGCTGCTAATTTATCTACATACTGCTTACGATCTTCACGACGAATATTTCCTTCTATCATGGCACGGTCTGCCGATACGGTTGTCAGCCTCTCATCCCATAGCGTAACAGGAAGAGACGTCCGGCGTTCTAACATTTCTTTGAACTCCAGCGTCTTTTCACAGCGTTCACCCTCTGTATTATTCATATTCTTTGGATATCCAAGCACAATCCGTTCTGCCTGGTAATGCACAACAAGTTCCTCAATCCTTGCTAAAGTACGGCGCAGCTTTTTAGGTGACTCTCTTCTGATGATCTCGACTCCCTGTGCTGTCAGCCCCAATTCATCACTGACTGCAACACCTACTGTCTTAGAGCCAAAATCCAAACCGATGATTCTCATAAAATATCTGCCCTACTTCCACGAATTATTTTTGATATATGCACGCAGGATCTCCTCCACTAACTCATCACGTTCCACCTTCATGATCAGGCTTCTTGCATTCCGATGGCTGGTGATGTAGGTAGGATCTCCTGACATAATATAACCCACGATCTGATTCACAGGATTATATCCTTTCTCAGATAATGCATGATAAACAACATCGATGACATCGCTCACCTTCATCTGTGGTTCCTTTTCTACTTTGAAGTACTGGGTATTCTTTAAATCCTGCATTTTTTCACGTCCTTATTTGCTCTTTCGTTCGCACAACTGATATTCCCATTTTAATATATCCGGGATTAAAATTCAACTATAAGCTGTCATAAGATATACATTTTCATTCAATGCCTCTTCGATCCTGCCGCGAACCATGCAGTTTGAAAGGTCTTTTTCTGAGCGGACTGCTACTTTTACATACTCTTTTGTAAATCCGACATAATAGTCCACACCGTCAATCTGTACCGGTTCCTCTAATAATGCCTCATCTTCTTTTCCGATATGGGCATCCCGGAATTCCTTAGACATTTTCTTCTCTAAGGCAAGCAGTTCATTGCTCCGCTTCGTCTTAATCTGTTCATCGATCTGATCGCTCATTTTTGCTGCCTTGGTGCCTTGACGTTTGGAATATTTAAAAATATGCATTTCATAAAAATGTATTTTTTCTAAATACTGCTTTGTTACTGCAAATTCCTCTTCTGTTTCTCCCGGAAATCCTACGATCACATCCGTTGTAATTGCCGGCTCTCTGAAATATTTACGCAGATATCCACAGCTTTTTGCGTATTCTTCGGTTGTATATTTACGGTTCATCCGCTCTAATGTTGCATCACATCCACTTTGTAACGACAGATGAAAATGCGGACAGATTTTTTCTAATTCCGATAACCGCTTTGCGAACTCCTCTGTTACGATCTTTGGTTCTAAAGAACCTAAACGGATCCTTTGGATTCCTTCGATCTCATGCACCTGTTCTATTAAATGCAGCAGATCATCCTCAATGTCTATGCCGTAGGAGCTTAGATGGATGCCGGTCAGCACTACTTCCTGATAGCCGTTTTCTGCCAGTCTTTGGATCTCGCCTAACACATCCGCAGGTTTTCGGCTCCTTACCCTTCCTCTGGCATACGGAATAATACAATAAGTACAAAACTGGTTACAGCCATCCTGTACCTTAATAAACGCTCTGGTATGCTCTGCCGTTCTGCTTAAAGAAAGCTCCTCATAGCCCTCTTTTTGACCGTTGATATCGATCATGGCTCTTGCCTTTTCGTGTTTTTCAAAAAATTCTTCAAGTCTTTCGGCAAGTTCATGTTTTTTGTTATTACCTATGACAATGTCTATGGTTTCATCCTCTTCCTGCCGCTCGCCTGCCGTCTGCACATAACAACCGGCGGCAACGATGACGGCATCCGGATTCTGCTTCCTTGCACGATGTATCATCTGTCTGGATTTACGGTCCGCCATATTGGTCACGGAACAGGTGTTGATGACATACACATCTGCCTGCTCCTGAAACGGAACAATTTCATATCCTGCTTTTTCAAGTATCTGCTGCATTGCCTCTGTCTCGTAAGCATTGACTTTACAGCCCAAATTATGCAGTGCTGCTCTTCTCATACTTTTTCCTTTATTTTTCCTTTACTCTGGTTGACTTTTCTAATTAAAAAGATTACACTTAAACAAACATCTATAGTAACTATGGGAGGTCTACTTATATGAAAACAGTACAAATTTCTTTAAACTCCATTGATAAGGTAAAATCATTTGTAAACGCTATCACACAGTTTGAGTTCGACTTTGATTTGGTTTCCGGCAGATACGTTATTGATGCAAAATCCATCATGGGTATCTTTTCACTGGATTTATCTAAACCGATTGAATTAGTCATCCATGCCGAAGATCATTTAGATGAGATCATGGACATTTTAAAACCTTACATTGTAGACTAATTTTTAAATTATGGTTTTTATCCCGCCTGAAAAACAGGCGGGATTTTTTTATTCTACTCTGATGACCTCTGTTGTCTCAATTGCTGTTTTCATCAGCTCATCAATGACATCATTCAGTTTCTGCTCTGAGTGTTTGATGACATTCAGATTCGGTTTTGTTACCGGATGCTTAGCTACGAATATCGTACAGCAGTCCTCAAACGGAAGGATCGATGTCTCGTAGGTGTCAATTTTTTCAGAAATCTCAATGATCTCCTGTTTATCAAAACCGATCAGCGGACGATAAACCGGCAGCGTACATACTTCGTTGGTGGCCGCTAATGACTGCATGGTCTGGCTTGCCACCTGACCGATACTCTCTCCGGTGATCAGTCCTAAACATTTACTTTCTTTTGCAAAATGCTCCGCAATCTTCATCATGTAACGGCGCATGATAATGGTCAGCTCATCATGCGGACATTTTTCATAGATTGCAAGCTGGATATCCGTAAAGTTGACAATGTGCAAATTGATCGGACCGGAATATTTTGCAACTAATTTTGCGAGGTCTACTACTTTTTGTTTTGCACGTTCACTGGTGTATGGCGGTGCATGAAAATATGTTGCATCAATGCTGACACCACGCTTTGCGATCATGTATCCGGCAACCGGACTGTCAATTCCTCCGGAAAGCAGCAACATTGCCTTGCCGTTTGTACCAACCGGCATTCCTCCCGGTCCCGGTATCTCACTCGAATAAATATTGATCTGATTTCGGATCTCCACATGGACCATTACATCCGGGTCATGGACATCCACACTCATATTCGGACATTCGTCTAAAATCCTGCCGCCTAACTCTGCATTGATCTCCATGGAAGTCATCGGATAATTCTTTCTGGCTCGTCTTGCATCTACTTTAAAGGTCAGACTCTTATCACCATAGACCTCTTTCACATGCGCAACAACCATTTGGGCTAAGGCATCAAATCCTTCATCCTGTGCCATGATCACCGGGCAGATCCCCACGATTCCAAACACATGCTGTAAGGCTTCTACCGTTTCCTCATAGTCAAATTCCGACTCTGCCTCTACATAGATCCTGCCCTGCTCTTTGCGGACGTTGAACTCACCGTCTACCTCCCGCAGTGCATGGCAGATCTGAGATACCAGTGCATCTTCAAATAAATGTCGGTTCTTTCCTTTGATCGCAATTTCTGCATATTTGATTAAAAATGATTGATACATTGTATTTCCTCTCTATTGTCTGTGATTTTTTCTAATGGCTGCGATATTTCCGCAAAAACGGAAGCAGTTCCCGCAATGCATCCAAGGCGTACTCTACCTCTTCGATCGTTGTATGCACGGAAAAACTGAAACGCAGTGTCGCTGTCAACATTGCCTTTGGCACACCGATGGCTTTTAAAGTCGCACTGACTGCCGGTTTGTTAGATGAGCAGGCAGACCCTGCGGATACATAAATGCCACGGTCTTCTAATGCATGTAAAAGTGCCTCACTCTTATCGATCTCCTCAAAGCTGACACTGACAATGTGCGGTGCCGAATCCTCTCCCACACAGCCATTGATATGTGTTCCCTCTATGGTGGCGATCCCTTTTAAAAATGCTTCCTTGACTTCCCTAAGGTGTGCATAATTCGCATCATAATTCCGGTAGATCTCCTCACATGCAACACCAAGTCCTGCAATTGCCGGAACATTCTCTGTGCCGGAGCGCATCCCTTTTTGCTGGCCGCCACCAAACAGGATCGGTTTTACTTTTGTCTTATCTTTGATATATAAAAATCCGCTTCCCTTTGGTCCGTGCAGTTTATGTCCACTGACAGAAAGCATGTCCACACTCATTTTTTTCGGATAGATCCGCAATTTTCCGTAGGACTGGATCGCATCCACATGAAACAGGGTGTTCGGATTCTTTTTCTTGATCAATGCCCCTGCCTCGGCAACCGGCTCAATTGCTCCCATTTCATTGTTGATCTGCATCATTGACACCAAAATGGTATCTTCCCGTATTGCAGCCTCTAATTCTTCTAAGGAGATCTGTCCATTCTCATCCACCGGAAGAATGGTTACCTCAAATCCCTGTTCTTCTAAAAAACTGACCACCGCTGCAACCGATGCATGTTCAATTGCCGTTGTGATAATATGTTTTCCGGCACGTTGGTTTGCCATGGCACTTCCGATGATCGCTAAATTATTCGATTCCGTACCTCCGGAAGTAAAAACGATCTCTTTTTCCGTTACTTTCAGTGTCTTTGCGATTTTCTCTCTTGCTTCTTTGATATAATCCTCTGCTTTTTTTCCCATCAGATGTAAGGAGGACGGATTTCCGTAATCTTCCATCATAACCTGTAACATGATGTCGCGGACACTTTCCGAACACCTTGTCGTTGCAGAATTATCTAAATATGCTTCCATTCTACTCTTCTTCTTTCATTTCTATTTCCAACATCAGCATGCTCATCACGGTAATTGCGGCTGTATCGGTGCGAAGGATCCGTTTTCCTAAGGACAATACTTCCATCTCTTCCCTGACCATCTCAATCTCTTCCTCGGAAAAACCGCCTTCCGGTCCGATCATCACACTGATATCCATTCCCGGCTCTATTTTTTTCAGTACTTCCCTTGTGCCTTTCATGCCACGCTCATTCTCATATGGCACAAGACAAAGCTGACAGTTCTTTGCATACTCTACTGCCTTATCATAGCTCATAACCGGATGGATCTCCGGGATCCTGCTCCGCTTTGCCTGTTTTGCGGCACTCTTTGCAATCGCCTGCCAGCGCTCTCTTTTTTTCTCCTTTTTCTTATCGTCTAAACGTACCACGCAGTACTTCATCTCTACCGGAATGATCTCATAGACTCCAAGTTCCACTGCCTTTTGGATCACATACTCCATGCGTTCCCCTTTCGGCACCGCCTGAAATAGAAAAATACGGTTTGGAAGTTCCGTATTCCCGGCTTCTTTTGGGAGAATCTTTGCAAGTACTTCTTCGGAAGTTACTTTTTCTATCGTACAAAAGAAGTCTCCACCGGCACCGTCACTGATACGGACTTCTTCGCCCTCTTTCATACGGAGCACATTTTTGATATGCTTTACATCCTCTCCGGTAATCGTTATATATTCTGTTCCAATCTGATCTCTGTCTACAAAAAACTGATGCATGTCCTCTCTCCTTCTGCTACTGTTTATCGCAGACACCTTAACATTTTTTCGCTGTAATGTTGACCCACTCGCCCTGATAATTGGTCTCTAATATTTCAAATCCGGCTTTTTCCAAAGCCTCTTTTACTTCCTGCTCTTTAAAATCAATAATGCCCGATGTGATAAAAATACCATCTTTTTTCAGACGTGCCGGAATGACCGGTGCCATCGGGATAATGACATCCGCTAAAATATTTGCCACTACGATATCGTAACAATCGCTTCCAACAGTCTGCTGTAACTGCGTATCATCGATCAGATTTCCCACATAGAACTCTGTTTTTGCATGTTCTAAATGATTGACCTTTAAATTCTCGTTCGCAGACATGATACAGTCTTTATCAATGTCGGTTCCTACTACCTCTCCTGCTCCGAGTTTTAATGCAACAATGGAAAGAATCCCGCTTCCACAGCCAACATCTAAGACTTTTGCCGAATCCTTCATATATTTACGGAGCTGACGGATACAAAGCTGTGTTGTCTCATGTTTTCCAGTTCCAAAAGAGACTCCCGGATCGATCTCGATCAAGATTCTTCCTCTATCCTCTTCTTTTAATTCCTCCCAGGTCGGTTTGATCAAAATATCATCAATGGTAAAGGCTTTAAAAAATTCTTTCCAGTTGTTCTGCCAGTCAATGTCCTCGGTCTCACTCTGTATGATGCTGCCCTCTCCAATGTCGACAAACTGACGCCATTCTTCGATCCCTGCTTTGACCTGCTCTAAAATCTCTTCATAATCATTCTCGGCATCTATATAAAAACTCACTTTACTGGTACCGTCATCCTGTGGCAGTTCCGGTAAAAAATCAATAAACATTGCCGACTGGTCTTCCTTTGAAAGTGGGACGTTATCTTCAATTTCAATTCCTTCCACACCAATCTCATCTAACATGGCACTCAGATAATCTTCTGCCTCTGTTGTTGTTTTAATTGTAAACTTATTCCACTTCATCTGTGCTTATCCTCTTCTATCTATATAATTCTATTTATAAGATTAGGGTGTCAAACGGTGGCTCACAACTTAGTGGCTGGCAACTTGCACAAAGCTGAGACTGCTTTTGTGACTTTGGGAGAAAATTAGTAAATCTTAGTCTGGCTGTTCATGTATAGTGTTTTGCTGCCATGGACGGCAGCAAAAGTC
>JABLTN010031504.1_pt1 | contig 13037 bp, 10 predicted proteins | sample 7160141 | NCBI WGS metagenome assembly JABLTN01 (sample SAMN14651226, study PRJNA627086) | human gut metagenome | isolation source: feces | host: Homo sapiens | reverse complement strand
TATTGAGCGTATCGGTGATGCAAGACTTACCAAGGTCTGTGTTAGGTAATACTGTAAAAAATGTTGAATCTACACCAAGGTTAGCGAGTGAAACTGCTACGTTGGCTTCTGCTCCACCATAGTTAACTATGAAATTGTGGGTTGTAACTATCTTCTCATAGTTAGGTGGTGACAATCTTAACATCAATTCGCCAATTGCTATGAACTTCATACGTGCCTCCATCTATCATTAAACTTTAAACCTGATATTAAGTAATATTTTATGGCAATAATCTGTACTTTTATTGCTCTATATTGTCAAAATAATACTCCATTTAATGATACTACTTATCCTATAAAATTGCAAATTGTATTTAACGCATTAACTCATAAATACCGCAGTATTTTGTTGCATTAACACACCATTTCATTGTATAATTAAAAATATTTTGAAGCGAGGAAAGTAATACCTATGGACATTTACGAATCATTGAACTCTATTTTAGTGACTTTATTCAATGATATAATGAACATTGAAGAAAAGGCTTTAATTACAGATGAATTTTCTGACATCACAGTTACTGATATGCACATAATTGAAGCTATCGGAATTAAAGAGCCACGCACTATGGGAACAATATCCAAGGCCTTAGGCGTGACTATGGGAACTCTTACAGGCGGCATTAACGGACTTGTTAAAAAGGGATATGTAATAAGGACAAGAAGTGAAGAAGACCGCCGTGTCGTATATGCTTCCCTCACACCAAAGGGTAATGCGGCATACACTCACCATATGAGATTTCATCGGGATATGATTAAACATATAACTGACGATTTAAGCGAAGATGAAGCCGCCGTACTTATTAAGACATTTACAAGACTTGAAGATTATTTTAAAAGCATATCATAACATTCAAAATGATTATGGAATTATATTAACATATAACTATACTGTCGCAGCTGCGTAACCTTTAACGCACTGTCTGCATAGCAAAAACCCCACAGATATGAATTTCTGTGGGGTTTTTTGAAAGATTATTAATCTTTCCGCCGACCGGGCCGGCATAATTTATATATGAGAGTTTTGGAAAAGTAAGCTTATTTAGTTAATTCAGCTGTCTTATATATAAACGTTACTGAATTATCCTTACCATCTGACTTACCAAGGAATGTGTTGTAATTCTGACCAAGCTTGATTACTTCCTTGATTGTATCTACTGCTGTATCAGCATCATCACCAACAAGACTTGTAATAGCTTTAATACCTGTCTCATTGAATTCTGCCATACCATCTTTAAGTGTTATAGCACCATCATTAAGCTGTGTTACACCATCTGCTAAAGTTACAGAAGATGACTTAAGTGTTGATGTTCCATCAGCAAGCTGTGTAGAACCACTTCTTAAAGCTTCGTTGTTAGAATTAAGTGTGCTGAAACCGCCTGCAATCTGTTCAATACCACCGTTAAGTGTATCATTATTGTCGTTAAGCTGTGCAAGTCCTGCGCTTATCTGTGCTATACCACCATTAAGTGTATCATTGTTATCGCTAAGCTGTGCAAGTCCTGCACTTATCTGTGCTATACCACCATTAAGTGTATCATTGTTACCACTAAGCTGTGCAAGTCCTGCATTAAGCTGTGATGCACCTGCGTTAAGTGTATCGTTATTCTTAACAAGTTCACCAAGTCCGTCTGTTAATGACTGGCTTCCATCTGTAAGCTGCTTTAATGCTGCATTAATAGTTTCATTATTGCTAAGATTGCTAACAACTGCATCTAATGCACTTGAAGCACCTATATTACCAGCAGCCTTAATAAGAAGTCCTAACTGGTTAGCATATACATAATCCTTTGAACCAGCCTGTGATACCTGTGGAGTATATGGCTTACCGCTTGTCACAGCTTCTGTATATGTCTCTGTTATTATATTAGTTGTATAAGCTGTAAGATACTTTACAAAATAAGTCGATATATCTGTTGCTGCCTCACTACTGCTCTTCTTACCCAGATTACTAAGGTCTGTTGCTATAGTTACATCACTAAGGCCTAATGCTGTTCCTAATTTCTGTAAATCAGCTGCCTGCTCCATAACAGTCTTTCCTGTTGAGTCTGCTACAGAATTCATCTTATAAGCTGTTGAATTAGCTGCAAGTTCCTTAACAACATTTCCAATAAGTGCTGTCTTAATGCTCTTTATTCCTTCATTTAATTGTGAAGCTCCTGCCTCTGCACTAGCAACACCATCTGTATAAGCCTTTAAACCTGTCTGTAATGAAACTGCACCTGCTGCCGCACTGGCAACACCGCCTGTATATGTTGAAAGACCACTCTGTAATGTGCCTGAACCTGCATTAAGTGCTCCTACACCATCAGTATAAGTCTTTAAACCTGACTGTAACTGTCCTGCACCTGCACCAAGCTGGTTAGCTCCTGCTGTGTATGCACTGATACCATCCTTAAGCTGTCCTGCACCTGCTGCCAGAGCTGTAGCACCATCTGTATAAGCATAGATACCATCTTTAAGCTGGCTTGCACCATCATTTAACTGGTTCACGCCATCTGTAAGTGCTGGAATACTGTCAGAAAGTGTCTGTGTACCATTCTGGAGAGTAACTGTTCCATCTGTAAGCTGGTCAGCTGCTGACTGAAGCTCATTCATCTTATCTTCAAGCTTAGCAAGTGAGAAATCATCTGTATCTATATCATTAAGTGTGCTTGTTGTAGCAACTGACATAGACATATCAAGCTCGAAATCCTCTACATCTGCTGATATTTCAAAGTATTCTGGAATATCCATATCAAGGCTTTCACCATCAAACTTAAGGTTTAAAGTATCCTTTAAGCCTGGCATAGCCATACCAAGTGCAATGATATTATCGCCAACCTTGCTTACCTTGCCGTTAGTAACTTCTACATTACTGAACTTATCTGTTGGAAGAAGTGTTCCTGTAATCATAGTAAATGGAACATAAGCTGTCTGTGACTTTCCATTAACTGTTATATTCTTCTTCTCATTGTTAGTATAGTCATATCTGATAGTAACCTTACCACTCTTGCCAATCATATCTTCTGGCTTAGTTTCAACACCATTTAACTTGTAAGTAACCTTTATTGAAACAGGAGCAGTCTTATCAGATGTGCTCTGGTTAGTTGTTGTTTCGCCCTTAGAATCAGTAACCTTTTCTGTTACAAGAACGTGATCCTGAGTTCCGTCTGCCTTATCAAATACATATACCATCTCGTCTCTTGTATTTGTCTTTAATGTACTTGTATTTGATATTGAAAGCTCGTTCTTAATAGCATTTGTTATAATATTCTCTGTATTAGAAGCAGCCTCACTGCTTATTGCAACCTCACTGCCTGTCTGATTATCTGCTGTGCTAGTGCCACAGCCTGTAAGTGTTGAAGCAATAAGAACAACACTTAATAATACTGAACTATATTTAAATAAAGTCTTCTTAACCATAACTATTCCTCCATTTTCTTACTTCCTGATATATTCTTATATCTGTTACGGCATATACACCTTTGACCCGTTCATACATCTTTCTGATTACATATCCTGATTCTTCTTAGGCTTAAATCCTATACTTGTATTGATAATGAGCTTATCACATAATACAAACAATGATGGAAGTATGAAGATAACTACGAACATACTTATAATTGCACCACGCGCCATAAGTGTACAAAGCGAACCAATCATATCAACTGAAGCTATACATCCAACACCAAATGTTGCGGCAAAGAAACCAAGCGCACTAACAATAATTGATGGTATTGATGTTGAAAGAGCTATCTGGATTGCTTCCTTCTTAGCGTATCCCTGGCTTCTTTCCTTCTTATATCTTGTTGTCATAAGAATAGCATAATCGACTGTTGCACCAAGCTGGATAGTACCGATAACTACTGATGCAATAAATGGTATCTGTGTATGCGTAAAATATGGAATACCCATATTAACAAAGATAGCAAATTCGATTGCTGAAACAAGTATAATTGGAAGCGATATTGATTTAAGTACGAACAGGATAATAACAAATATAGCTACTATTGATACCGCACTGACTGTCTTAAAGTCCTTATCTGTTATAGTGATAAGATCCTTGGTACAAGGAGCTTCACCAACTACCATTGCCTTAGAATCGTAAGACTTTACAATATCATTCACCTTACTAATCTGATTGTTAATTTCATCTGATGCTATTTTGTAATCTGTAGCAATCATCATTATCTGATAATCTTCACCCTTAAGCTCTGATACTGTCTTAGCCGGTAAGAATTCCTGTGGAATACCAGACTTAAGTGCTGTGTCAAGTCCGAGTGCGAACTGTACACCGTCTACATCACCTAACTTATCAAGCATTTCGTTAGCTGTATCTGTAGACATACTAGAGTCAGCAAGTATCATATAGATTGAATTCATATCAAAGTTTTCTTCCAGCTTCTTATTAGCCTGTGAGCAGGCAAGGTCATCTGGAAGTGTATCAGACAAATCATAATATACTGATGTATGATTCTGTCCATATATAGCAGGTCCTAATAATACAACAAAGACAATTACAAATATCCATGAGTGGTTTACTATAAATGTAGCAAGCTTATCGAAGTTTGGCATAATCTCACGATGCATTGTCTTCTCTAATGCACTGTCAAATGTAAGTATCAATGATGTAAGGATTGGTACACAACCGATAACACCGAATACAACACCCTTTGCCATAACGATACCAAGGTCAAGACCAAGTGTGAAGCTCATAAAGCAAAGTGCAATGAAACCTGCAACTGTTGTTATAGAAGAACCAACTACGGATGTAAGTGTATTACTAATGGCAACTGCCATCGCTTCCTTGTGGTCATCCGGATATATTTCCTTCATTTCCTTGTAGCTGTGCCATAAGAAGATTGAATAATCCAGTGTAACACCTAACTGAAGTACAGCCGCAAGAGCTTTAGTTATATATGAAACCTCACCTAATAAAATGTTAGAACCCAGGTTGTATACAATTGCCATTCCTATACTTATCATAAAGAATACTGGTACAAGAAATGAATCCATAAATATAGCAAGCACGATACATACAAGAACTACTGCTATAAGTACATAAAGTGGTGTCTCTTTCTCCGAAAGATTCTTAGTATCCGTAACTACTGCTGACATACCACTTATAAAGGCCTGACCCTCTGTCTGCTCTCTTATCTGTATGATAGCATTCATAGTATCATCACTTGAAGTTGTATTATCGAAGAATATTGCAAATAAAGTTGTATCTGTGCTGTCATTCTCGAAATACTTTCTGAATTTTGATGGAACAATCTCAGATGGAACATCTTCACCAACTATTCCTGTGTAAGAAATAACCTGTGCAACGTGGTCTACATTCTCTACCTTCTTAATAAGTCTGTCAGTAGACTTCGTATCCATATTCTGGACAACGACCATCGCGTATGCACCCTTATTGAAGTCATCCATAAGAATGTCCTGACCCTGCATAGTCTCTATCTCATTCGGAAGATAATACAGAATATCGTAATTAACTCTTGTATTAAAGTATCCGATTGCAGATGGAATAAGAAGCAGGAAACTCAGAATAAGAATTGGAATTCTGAGTTTAACAATTACTTTTCCAAACTTTTCCATAACTCGCCTCATTTCTACGTCTGCGACGTAATTTTACTTTGATTGGACTGATAACCTCTCAATAATTAATAACTCTCTTAATTAATTACATTTATTATCAATTCAATACATATGACCGTGATCTCTCAAATATGACTTTTGGTCATTTTCTTTGCAAGTGTTATTCTAGCACAAAATGACCGATAGTCAATACTCAAAATGACTAAAAGTCATTTTTTTATAGATTTTTTATTTTCAACATGGTAGAATATTAATTGACAGAACAACTAATATTATGCCTGCATTAGATTGGAGATTTTATGGGAAAACTTGAGAACAACAAACAACAGAAAAGGACTTCCCTCTTAGATACAGCTTTTAAGCTCTTTACAACGCAGGGTGTTTCCAAGACATCAATTGCCGAGATTTCACAGAAAGCTGGAATTGCCAAGGGAACTTTTTATCTGTATTTCAAAGATAAATATGATATAAGAAATAAGCTCGTTTCTCACGAGGCAAGCAAGCTCTTTAAAAATGCAGTGAGTGCATTAGAGCTTCATATAAAAGAACAGCAGATTAATAACCATTCGTTTACAATTACATTTACTGAGGAGATTATATTTATTGCTGACCACATAATTAATGTGCTTAACACCAACCAGACACTTCTTACATTTATATCAAAGAACCTGTCGTGGGGAATATTTAAAGAGGCTCTTACAACCAATGTCGCTGATGACGACATTAATTTTAAAGATATCTACTATGAAATGCTTGAAGACTCTGGTCTTAACCTCAACGAGCCCGAGATTATGCTGTTTATGATTGTCGAGCTTATAAGCTCAACATGCTACAGCTCAATCCTTTACAAAGAACCAGCTGATATTGACAGGCTCAAGCCTTACCTTTATAAGGCCATTAAGGCAATTATCAATGAACATACAATAGAAGATTAGAAGATAAGAAATCCCCTTCCTTACCAGAAATATTATCTGACAAAGAAGGGGATTTGTACCACTCCACCTATAATTTTAAAATTTACTCTTAAATTTATTTTAGCTAAGACTCTCTTTTAATCACTCTTTTATATAAGTTTTTAACATTTGTGTAACATTTTTTCTTTTAAGAACTAATTTCCCAGAAGCTTATTATATATATCCCTCTTAGATACGCCCCTGTCCCTGGCTGCTGCCTTCATAGCCTCTTTTTTATCAAGTCCCTGTGCTATATACATATCAACGTGTTCCTGCTCAGACATAGTAAGCCACTGTGCCTGTGCTTCCTCTTTAAGCTCATTTCTGTCTTTTCCAGCAATTACAAGAACATACTCGCCCCTTGGCTGGTTATTCTCATAATAACTGCACGCCTCTGCAAGCGTTGTCACCATACTATTCTCATAGCGTTTGGTAAGTTCCTTGCATATAGTAACTGCCCTGCTTCCTCCTAACACCTCAGAAAGCTCTTTAAGTGTCTTTAAAAGCCTGTGTGGAGCTTCGTATATAATCATTGTTCTTGTTTCATCTTCAAGCTCTTTTAATATGTCTTTACGCTCATTCTTGTCCGCCGGAAGAAATGCTTCAAATGCAAAACGTCTTGTTGCCTGTCCCGACATTGTAAGTGCCGTTATACACGCTGCCGCACCAGGAACTGATGATACCTTAATTCCTGATGCAAGTGCCTGCCTTACAAGCTCCTCTCCCGGGTCAGATATTCCAGGTGTTCCAGCATCAGTTATTACAGCGACTGACATTCCTTTAAGCATCTTCTCAACAAGCACCTTTGCCTTATCATACTTGTTATATTCATGATAGCTTGTCATCGGCGTATTAATCTCAAAATGATTAAGCAGCTTTATGCTGTTTCTCGTATCCTCCGCCGCAATAATATCAACTTCCTTTAATATCCTTAACACCCTGAACGTAATATCCTCAAGATTACCAATCGGAGTTGCACACAAATATAACTGCCCAACTCCGCTATTATTATGAGAGCCATTAAATTCTTCAAGTGCCTGCACACTATCATAATCAATATCTGTAATATTATCTTCCATACTGCTCCTCTCTTAAATTCATACTAATTGTACATTTTTAAAAGTTCTTCCGTGTAACTTCCATCGCTATTGTATACAATAAGTGGTTCTTCCACTATAAGCTGTGAACGTCCGCCCTTTACCGCCTCTATAAGCACCATATTAGCTGGCTTATCTATATGCGGATACACAAGCCTTATACGCTTTGGCTCAAGGTGGTTATTCTTCATAGAAGTAAATATATCTACAAGTCTTGATGGTCTGTGAACCATATACATATGTCCCTTAACCTTAAGGCACTTTGAAGCTTCCCTTACAACGTCCTCAAGACTGCATAGAAGCTCGTGTCTTGCGATTGCCTTGGCACTCTCAGGATTAACAATTCCGTGATTTTCATTCATATATGGTGGATTGCTTGTAACCACATTAAAAGAAGCCCCACCTAAAATATGTGAAGCTTCTTTAATATCACCTTTTACAATATTAACCTTGTCTGACAGACTATTAAGTTCAACATTTCTGACAGCAAGGTCATAACTGATATCCTGAATTTCCAAGCCTGTATACATACTGCCTGGATTTTTCGCCTGCATAAGAATTGGTATTACACCATTTCCAGTACCCATATCAAGCACCTTCTGGTTCTTTCCGGCCTTCGCAAATGTAGACAACAACACAGCATCCATTCCAAAACAGAACACATCTGTATTCTGGATTAGTCTGAGATTATCCCTGCATAAGTCATCAATTCTCTCATTGGCATTAATACCTGCATTAATCTTAGCATCAGTCATCATTAATATGGGCTTTTCCTTCCTTTTTCTCAAGCTCTTCGAGTTCTTTTAACTCTTTATCATCTATATTCATTCTGTCGTTTCTTCTCTTAGGCTTAAATCTAAGCTCAGCAACAGGATACTCTCTTATCTCTTTCTCATCTCCATCAAGTGTGACAATTACCTTAACAAGCTGTCTTAACACATTAACGCTTGATACCTCACCCTTTAACTTCTCAGGTGTAGTAACATAATCTCCCACATTAGGAAGGTTGCTGTTAAGCTCCTCGTAAGTTTCCTGCTCATTCTTAAGACAGCACATAAGTCTTCCACACACACCCGATATCTTTGATGGATTAAGCGATAAATTCTGTTCCTTTGCCATCTTAATTGACACTGGTATGAACTCTGGCATATATGTTGCACAGCACAATGGTCTTCCACAAGAACCAATTCCGCCTAATATCTTAGTTTCATCTCTTACACCAATCTGACGAAGTTCAATTCTTGTCTTAAATACTGCTGCCAGATCCTTTACAAGCTCTCTGAAATCAATTCTTCCATCCGCTGTAAAGTAGAACAATACTTTATTATTGTCAAATGTATACTCAACCTTTATAAGCTTCATTTCAAGATTATGCTTCTTAATCTTCTCAAGACATATCTTATACGCTTCTTTTTCCTTTTCCCTGTTCTTAGCTTCCCTTTCATCATCATCAGGTGTCGATATTCTGATAATAGCCTTAAGCGGCTGTACAACTGCTGAATCCTCAACCTCTCTTTCACCAAGAACAACGTGGCCATACTCAATTCCTCTTGCTGTTTCAACAATAACGTGCTGACCAACCTCAACATTATACTGTCCCGGTGCAAAGAAATATATTTTGCCCACCTGCCTGAATCTAACACCAACAACTTTAGTCATCTATTTTTAATCTCCAATCCTGCCAAATATTAATTCCTAACATCAGCCAATTATTCACTAACTGCCTACATATCCTCTTTCATAGCCATAATAAGAAGTTCTATGCATAAGTCAAAATTAACATTGGCCTTAAGTCTTACCTTTACTTTATCTATAGAATTAAGTATATCCTGAATTCCTTCGTATGACATAACCTCAGCCTGCGATTTGATAAGCGAAATCTCATCACTAAATATTAGATAATTCGTATCATTGGTACTCTTAAACATAAGCACGTCCCTGAACCACATAGCCATAAGATCAAGATAATCGTCTATTGTAAGCTTGTAATTAGTCACATCTTTAACAACTGCCATTATGTCTGCCGCCGTCATATCCTTCACATTCTTGATAACGTGCATAACATCATTCTTTAAATGTGCGAATTCCGTACTTTCTATAATAGTCTTAGCACGTCCAATCTTACCCTGTGCAAAATCAGCCGCAAACTTACGTTCATATTCTGACACGTCATAGTTATCCTTAAGATAATCCATAACTACGCTTTCCTTTAATGGCTTTAAATCAAGAAGCACACATCTTGATATAATAGTCTGTAAGAAAATGTCTGCGTTAGTCGTAAGAAATATAACAATACCATACGCTGGTGGCTCTTCTATAGTCTTAAGAAGTGCATGCTGTGCCTGCACTGTAAGCTTCTCAGCCTCATCTATAATGTATATCTTATAACGGCTTGAGTATGGTTTAATAAGCATATCTGATATTATCTGATCTCTTACATCATCTACACCTATACTTGCAGGCTTCTCGTGTCGTACCCATATTATATCAGGCTGATTGCCTGACTCTGTCTGTATACAGGAATGACATTTATTACAAGGCTTATTATCGCCTTCTGCCTCACACTGTAATGCTTTTGCAAATATCTTGGCAATCATCTTCTTTCCAGCACCAAGCCCTCCATTGATAATGTAAGCGTGTGATACCTTATCTAATTTAATTGCGTTCTGTAAATGCTCTTTAATTGTATCGTATCCATAAATATCTGAAAATGTGCTCATTATATACTCCAATCTTATGCTGATATATCAAGCAATAAACCCCTGATATCATCAATTCTTCCTACAATCTCAAGATGATTTTTCTCTTCTTTAACAAGTTCTCCTGCCAGCTCATCAAGATTCTTATCCACAAGTTTAACAATACCATATACTCTGTGTCTGCCTCGTCTATCAAGAAAGTTCTCTCTTGAGAACTTATGGGAACGGTTAACAACCTCGTTAAGAAATCCCTTAACAAGCTCCCTGTACTTTCGCATATCCTTAATATCCATATGCTTTGCAATCTTCTCACCCTGCTCAGTAATCTGTTCCATCATACTGCCAAGCTTTTCCTGAAGATCCTTTTCTTCTATATTACTAATAAGAGTAAACTTAAAACTACTGTCCGTACTCTCTGTATTCTTCACCTGCTGAACTGAAGATGATGTCTGTATATCATTAATCTTTATATCCATAACTTTACTCTCTTTCGTGTCCACCATCATATAATTGTATCATATAAATATCATTAAGACAATTCAAGCCAACTCACTCTTACTGCATTTATAAAAGCTGCTGTTTAATTGCCTCTTTGATGTCCCTTATACAATCCTCTATTGTTCCATCGTTGCTAAATCTCTGATTAATTCCGGCTTCCTTAATCTTTTCCTCCGAGAAATCTTTACTGTCTGCAAGAAAACGCCTGCACATTTCCTCATACTGTGGTACTTCCTGCTTCTGTTCCCTGTTGATAGCTCTCATAAGCCTTATTCCATCATCGACTTCTATATATATCGGTAATATTGCATCTTTTCCAAAGTATGCACAAAATTTATTGTAAGCCTCAATAGTACCTATAACAATGTACTTGTCACCGCTTCCAAGCCTGATCTGCCCATCATCAACTGTAAAATACTTCCACTCTCCATACACTGTGTTATATATCCGCATCTCTATTACTTTATCCGCCGCTTCAAGCTCCAATGCCTTCTCATTATCTACATAATAATACTCTACACCTTCTTTTTCTCCAGCTCTCATAGGTCTTGTTGTATACATAATAACAGTCTTAAGATTTAGCTCCTTATCACCAACTAAAGCCTTAAATATATTATCTTTACCACTTGAACTTTTTCCCATTAAAAATGCTATCTCAGGCATAACAAAGCTCCTTCTTTTACACCTACAACCTCCAGACCTGCCTCACCAGCCGCCTGAAGTATTGCAATAATCTTTCGTGTAATAACCTCTCCCGGACATAATATCGGTATTCCCGGTGGATATACATACACTGACTCTCCACTTATCTTACCATATATCTTCTCATTATTCATCTGAATTTCATCACAACCTGATAAATCCCGCCTGTTAAATGCTTCCGCAATTGTTAAAGTCTGCTCATCCCTGAAATCGGCAATATTTACCTTATTACCATTATCCTCATCATTAATTAAAATCTCATCTTTACTTCTATTATTATATTTACTCCTACTCTCATCTATTTCTTCGTCTATCTCCTTTAATGCCGCAAGAACTCTATTATCTAATTCTTCGTCTATCTCTTTTAATGCCGCAAGAAATCTATCATAATACTCCTGCGAGTCAAATATTGATGTCATCGCTATCACATACTTTATAGATGACATTTCAAGCTGGATTTTATATTTATAAAATAAAGTGTCATATAACCATTTTGCATCTTTATATCCTAATACAAGCTTTGATATGTCATCCGTCTTTATTAACCTGATATGCTTTAATTCTGACAATCCATTTCTTAAAATAGTGAGCTTATCAACATATTCAGCAAATAATTTATCACCGTCATTCTTAACAATGCTTAAGCTTCTTGCTATGGAAGACATTAATATATACGATGGACTTGTCGACTGGTATATGTTCCAATACCTTCTTATACGTTCTACATCAACTATTCCATAATTAATATGCATAATCGCTGTCTGTGTAAGTGATGGAAGGGTCTTATGCACACTGTTAATTACTACATCAGCCCCACTCTTAACTGCTGACTGAGGAAAGCTTTCTGAGAAATTAAAATGTGCACCATGAGCCTCATCAACAATCAATGGAATATTATATTGATGAAGATACTCTGCTATTGATTTAATATCAGATACATTTCCCTCATAAGTTGGTGATGTAAGTATCACGGCTTTAATATCATTTCTGTCATGGTCTGAGCTGTATTTATCCACAATGTCCTTAATTTCTTTTAATGTTATCCCCTTATAATACCCATATTCCTCATCATATTCTGGATAAATATACACAGGATTCAGTTCATTGAGGATAACTGCATTATAAACTGATATATGACAGTTTCTTGCCATTATAACAACATCATTTTTATGGGTAACTCCGCATATTGCCGACATATTACCTGCAGTGCTTCCATTTACCAGATACCAGCTCTCATCAGCTCCATAAAGCTCCGCCGCCTCATCAAACGCATCTTTAATAATAGTTTCGGCATTGTGCATATTATCAAAACCATTAATCTCCGTTATATCTTTCTCATATGGATTTCCCATATCACCCATATATAACTCAATTAATTCTTTATTTCTCTTAGCCCCCGGCATATGCATAGGTACTATATTTTCATCTTTATATTTATCTAACTTAGACAATATATCATTATATTTAAC
>JABLTN010083745.1_pt1 | contig 13046 bp, 8 predicted proteins | sample 7160141 | NCBI WGS metagenome assembly JABLTN01 (sample SAMN14651226, study PRJNA627086) | human gut metagenome | isolation source: feces | host: Homo sapiens | reverse complement strand
CACGGACCTCACGGATCTTATCCAGTGATTCCGGAATAAATTCCATATCAATCTGTGTGAATTCCGGCTGACGGTCTGCACGTAAGTCTTCGTCACGGAAACATTTTGCAATCTGAAAATATCTGTCATATCCGGAGCACATCAGTAACTGTTTGAATAACTGCGGCGACTGCGGCAGTGCATAGAACTGTCCCTGTTGGATACGGCTCGGTACCAGATAATCTCTTGCTCCTTCCGGTGTACTCTTGATCAGGACCGGTGTCTCAATCTCCAGAAATCCTTCTTCTGCAAGGAACTGACGTGTCAGAGTTGCAACTTTACTTCTCATCATCAGATTGCGCTGCAGATCCGGTCTCCTGAGGTCCAGATATCTGTATTTCAGACGTACTTCTTCTTTTGTCTTGGAATTTTCTTCAATGTGGAACGGAGGTGTCTCTGACTCGGAAAGAATACGGAGTTCTTCCGGAAGTACCTCAATTTCACCTGTTGCAAGATGATCATTCACTGCACCGGAACGCTTTGCAACCGTTCCCACGATTGCTACTACATATTCTGCACGAAGCTTTGCTGCTTTTTCGATCAGCGCAGCTTCTGATTTTCCTTCTTCAAATACCACCTGAATGATACCGGAGCGATCTCTGACATCTACAAATACCAGACCTCCTTTGTTGCGGTTCTTCTGTACCCATCCCATGATGGTAACTTTTTCTCCTACATTGGCTGCAGATAATTCTGCACATCTATGGGTTCTTTTCAACCCTTTCATTGATTCTGCCATGTTCTTTTTTCTCCTTTTTCGGCGTCTTTACGCCGTGATTTATTGTTCTCTAAAACATATTATAAGTTCTCTACGGAATCTGCATAGCAATCCACGATTTCTATATAACCATCTTCTGCCAGCTGTTCTTTCTGGAATTTCTTATTCTTTTTCATGTTGACGATCAGAACCTGTTTTCCTGCCTGACGGTCTGTCTTTGCAAGTGACATTACTTTTAAAAGACCTTCTTTTGTCATCTTCTTTTCTAACAGATATGCTTTCTTCTCTTTTACAGTCGGAACTTCATATCCATTTTCCAGGAGCAGCATAACAATTCTCTCGAATCCGATGGAGAATCCACATGCAGGTGTATCCTGTCCGGTAAATTTACCGATCATCTTATCATAACGTCCGCCTCCGGCTACTGATCCGCCGAAGTCATCCATTGTTACTTCAAAGATAGTTCCTGTATAGTAAGACTGTCCTCTTACAAGTGTCGGGTCGAATTTGATATTAAATTCGCATTCCTTTGCAGTCTCAACGCTGGAAATGATCATTTCCATACTGTCTGCTGTCTCTCCACTTAAGCAGTCTCCTAATTTTTCTTTCAGAAAACGGATACCTGTCACATCCGGTGCAACATCCTGAAACAGCTGAAGATAAGTCTCTACATTTTCCTTTGCATATCCCATCTCTTCCAGTTCTTTTGCAACGCCTTCTGCCCCGATCTTGTCCATCTTATCCAGGATAATGAAGACTTCATCATAGTCTTCCTCACGGAAGCCACTATATGCAGCCATTGCCTTCAGTATGTTACGGTCATTGATACATACCGTAAAGTTCTGGAAGCTTAACTTTCCAAGCATAGCTGTGGTTGCAAGGATCAGCTCAATCTCTGCAAGATTTCCCGGTTCACCCAGAATATCAATATCGCACTGCATGAACTGTCTGAAACGTCCTTTCTGCGGACGGTCTGCTCTCCATACATTCCCGATCTGCAATGCTTTGAACGGCGCCGGAAGCTCATTCGAATGGTTCGCATAATATCTGGCAAGCGGTACGGTAAGGTCGTAACGCAGACCTCCATCCACCAGATCATTCTCTTCTTTTGCTGTATCGATCTTCAGTTTTTCACCTCTTTTTAAAATCTTGAAGATCAGTTTCTCGTTGTCTCCTCCCTGCTTGCTGCACAGGTTCTCGATATGTTCCACACACGGTGTCTCGATGGAACAGAATCCGTATGTCTTATACGTCTCTTTAATAAGTCCGATCAGGTAATCACGGATCTCCATCTCACGTGGGAGCATGTCTTTCATACCGGTAACCGGTTTTTTCTTTAATGCCATAACCATTCTCCTTTGAGTTCTATCATTTCGTCGATCCTGTCGATATAGGCATCTACTGCCTTGACATTCTCCTGACGGATCAGACGTGTCATTTTCTTCTTTTTACTGCCCGGCATAGGAATCGGATTCTTTAATACGATTTTTGTCGATGCACCTGCGCCTGCGGCAATAATAGATTGTTTTTCTTCCATAATAAGTATATTGTATATTCCGGCTTTGTCAACCTTTGCATAACCAACATTTTCAAAATTCCCTGCAATATTCTTCTGTCTGTACAGATAATACGGGAAAAGTTCCATCTCTTCTGCTGTTTTTGCTGCTTTTTCGATCATGCCGGAAAGGATGTCATGTGTCTCCTTCACATCCCGGTGTAAATCTCTCATTTCCATTCTGGCCGCTCTCTTGATTGCCAGTGAATGCACCGTCAGACTGTCCGGCTTCATCTGAGCGATCTGAGCCAGTGTATCTTCCATATCAGAAATATCTTCCCCCGGAAGTCCTGCGATAATATCCATATTGATATTATCGAATCCGGTCTCTCTGGCCAATGCATAGGCCTCTTTTATCTCTTCTACGGTATGCTTTCTTCCGATCGCATCCAGTGTCTTCTGCTGCATGCTCTGCGGATTGATGGAAATCCTGGTAATGCCGTGGCTCTTTATGACCTTTAATTTTTCTTCTGTTATGCTGTCTGGTCTTCCTGCTTCTACAGTATACTCCAACAGATGTTCTCTCGAAAATTTCTCATCAATCCATCCCATCAGTCGTTCCAGCTGCTCTGCCGTCAGAGTAGTCGGTGTACCTCCGCCGATGTAGATTGTATTCAGCTTTTTATTTTTTGAACGCTCTGCGATAAATTCCAACTCTTTACAAAGTGTATCTACATATACATCTACTTTTTCTTTCCAGCGATCCAGCGGTCCGGAACTGAAAGAACAATAAGAACAGACCGACGGACAGAACGGGATTCCTACATACAAGCTGTACCCTTCTTCATAATCCAGTTCTTCTAGAATCTTCCGCTCCCTCTCGGCAATCTCCCATGCAAGCACTGCCTTTTCTTTTCTTACTCTTGCGCTTTCCCATGCCCATCTGATATAATCTTCTTTTTTCCAGCCGGCTTCCAGCTTCTGCATAGCAAGCTTGGTCGGACGTACGCCTGTAAGCACTCCCCATGCAAGTGGTTCTCCGGTGATCTTCTCCAGTTGGTCATACAGATTCAGGTCTGTCTGCCGTTTTTTCTCCGTTTGCAGATTCTCCGTTTCTGCAAAAATTTCCTGACCATCCGGTAATTGTACCGTTACATAATTAGAGGCTTCTTCATCCGTCTTGCAGGATACTTCCTGCGACGGATAAAAAGCCTTTAATATATGATACGCATTATAAGTATAAGACTCGCTTTTACATATAATCTGAATCATTTTAATTCTCCATTCTGTTTTTTATCACTGTCTTTTGCCAACATTCATTATATAAATGGATTATGGAGTTTTTCATAACCGATCGTCGTTTCTTCCATATGCCCCGGATATACATGTGTCTCTTCCGGCAATACCAACAGTTTCTCCTTTACAGAACGAACCAATGCCGATGCGCTTCCGCCCGGGAAGTCTGAACGGCCAACCGATGTCTGGAATAATGTATCACCGCTAAAGAGAACGCCTTCCTGCTCCATATAATAACAGCATCCACCCGGTGTATGTCCCGGTGTATGGATCACACGGAACTGAAAACCTGCAATTTCCAGCTGTTGCCCATCACTGACCGGAACCGCCTCCTCAAACCGGTATCCTCCACGCACATATGTAGAAGACAGATTACTTTCACCGTCCGTCATCATCGGAAGGTCCGCTTCTTCTACATATACCGGAACTTTTACGTCTTCCATCACATCAGAAAGTCCCATAATATGATCAAAATGTGCATGTGTCAAAAGCACCGCTTTCAGTTTCAGTCCTTGCTCCTTTACCGCATTCTTTACCTTCGCCGGATAAGCTCCCGGATCAACCATGACCGACTCTTTTGTCTCTTCGTTAATCACCAGATAACAATTCGTACCAATCATTCCAACCACGTATTTTTTTATCTTCATACTTTTATCCTGTTGCCCTTTCTATATCAATGATTCCGGAAAGCTGCTGCAATTTCTTCACGATACGCTCCAGTTCTTCACGGCCGTGAACGATGAATCCCATCTCAATTGTTGCTGTTCCTTTCTTGCTGGTACGGACATTCATAGATTTGACATCCACATTTTCTTCTGTGAAAATTCTGGAAATCTCCATCAGAAGCCCCTGCTGGTCATTGGCATACATCTTGATCTCGGCAAGATACTGACCTCCTGATTTTTCTGTCACTTCCGTCTCCCACTCTGCCGGAATCAGTCTTGCGCGTTCCGCTTCGGACAGATGTATCATATTGATACAGTCTGTACGGTGAATGGACAGACCTCTTCCACGGGTAACGAATCCGACAATCTCATCTCCCGGTACCGGATTACAGCATCTGGAAAAACGAACCGCCATATCATCAATTCCCTTGACTACAATACCGCTCTTGGACTTGGCAATATGCACCTTATTCTTTGCAGCCTCAGCCACTCTCTCCAGAACAACTTCATCCGTAATTGCCTGTCTGTGATCTTTTCCATACTCTTCTGCAAGCCGGTTTACTACCTGTCCTTCTTTTAATCCTCCGTGACCGATTGCCGCCAGCACAGATTCCCAGTCTTTGAATCCATATTTTTTTTGCACGATCTCCTGGTACTTCGGCTGAATAATATTTGTAAGATTGATACTCTTTGCCTTGCAGTATGTAGCGATCATATCCTTTCCACGGATGATATTACTTTCTTTGAATTCTTTTTTAAACCACTGGTTGATCTTGTTCTTTGCCTGTGTACTTTTTACAATATTCAGCCAGTCCCTGCTTGGCCCCTTGGAATTCTGTGAAGTCAGGATCTCAATTCGATCCCCGTTCTGAATTTTATAATCGATATTGACCAGTTTTCCGTTCACTCTGGCTCCAACCATCTTATTTCCAACTGCACTATGGATCGCATAAGCAAAGTCGATCGGCGTCGAACCATTCGGCAGGTTCTTGACATCTCCCTGCGGTGTAAAGCAATACACATCTTCTGCAAACAGATCAAGGTCACCTTTGATCAGATTCAGGAATTCCCGGTTATCCGACATGTCTCTCTGCCATTCCAGGATCTGGCGCAGCCAGCTTAACTTCTCTTCTTCCTGTGCTTCAACACTCTTCTTACCGTCATTCGACTCTTTATATTTCCAATGCGCCGCAATACCATATTCAGCTGTCTTATGCATCTCTTCTGTACGGATCTGGATCTCGAACGGCTTTCCGACCGAACTCATCAGCGTTGTATGCAGTGACTGGTACATATTCGGTTTTGGCATTGCAATATAATCTTTAAATCGTCCCGGGATCGGCGTATACATCTCATGGATCACACCGAGTGCCGCATAGCAGTCCTTTACAGATTCTACGATAATACGGACTGCGAACAGATCATATATCTGATCTACTGTCTTATCCTGATTGACCATCTTTTTATAAATGCTGAAGAAATGTTTGACACGCCCGTTGACTTCTGCTTTGATGCCCGCATTCTTCATATGTGTCGACACTTCATCTACAATCTGCTCTACAAATTCTTCCCGCTCAGTCTTTCTGGCATTGATCTGATTCACCAGATCATAGAACACTTCCGGCTGTGAATACTTAAGTGCCAGATCATCCAGTTCTGTCTTGATCTTGGAAATTCCAAGACGCTGTGCGATCGGTGCGTAAATGTCCATCGTCTCTTTTGCTTTTTCTTTCTGTTTCGCCGGTGTCATAAACTGCAGTGTACGCATATTATGCAGACGGTCTGCAAGTTTGATGATGATGACTCGGATGTCCTTTGCCATTGCCAGGAACATCTTTCTTAAATTTTCTGCCTGTACCTCCAGTTTATCCGAAGAATAAGAAAGTCTTCCCAGCTTGGTAACTCCATCTACCAGAAGTGCTACTTCTGCTCCGAATTCCTTTCGGATATCTTCTTCCGTAAACTTTGTATCTTCAACCACATCGTGCAGCATTCCTGCAGCGATCGTCTCTTTATCCATCTCAAGATCTGCCAGAATGATCGCTACCCATAACGGATGGATGATATATGGCTCTCCGGATTTTCTGCGCTGATCTCCATGTGCTTCAACTGCCAGCTTATAAGCTTTCTCAATCAAGGAAACATCTGTGGACGGATGATACTTTCGGATACGGGCAATCAACATGCCATACAACCGGTCCGGATCTTCATAATCTTCCTGCGATTTCACCGCATGTCCGTCTACGACCGCGAGTCCTTTTGTATGATCTTCCGTCAGGGCTTCCGGTGCAATCCGGTTGTCCAGTGATTCATATGTTGTCTTGTCTGACATATCAACGCCTCCTTCCCTTGATGCTTCTATTACTTACCCGGATATGTGATCACGGCATCCACATCATATCCTTCTAACCGGTCTCTTCCCTTTAATCCCGCAAGTTCCATAAGAAATACTGTCTTTACTACTTTCCCGCCAAGTCCTTCGATTAGTTTTACCATTGCCTCATTGGTTCCGCCTGTTGCGATCAGATCGTCAATGATAACCACTCTTTGTCCCGGTTTGATCGCATCTTTATGCATCTCGATCGTAGCAGTACCATATTCCAGTTCATATTCAACAGAAACAGTCTCGCAAGGAAGCTTTCCTTTTTTTCTGATCGGGATAAATGGCTTATGCAGGTTATATGCAATCGGAACTCCAAAAATAAATCCTCTGGATTCCGGTCCTACAACCACATCAAACTCTACGTCTTTTAATTTTTCCTGCATCAGATCTATTGCCAGATGTAACCCCTCCGCATCCTGAAGAATGCTTGTTACATCTCTGAATATAATTCCCGGTTCCGGAAAATCCGGAATGCTTCTTACATACTCTTCTATCGCTTTCATGATACTCTCTCCATTTCTGTCTAAAATACAACTTTAAGTATAGCATTACTTTTTCTAATTTTCAATCTATGGTTTAACGGTAATGCGTCACCACAATCTGTGGTGTCTTTTTCCCCATATATTCATTAATATCCGGATAATATGTCATCGAGATCCGGATCTGTCTGCCACGACCTTTTAAGAGTGCCTCCACTTCTGTCTTTCCATACTGTTCTTCCAGTTTGCCCAGGAAATCATCTGCATGATGGAACAGCATTGCTTCGATCCTGCATCCATTCACATCCTGCACCTGTAATTTCAGTACATTTCTATTCTTCCCAAGAATTCTTGCACCAAGTAATGTGACATCGCGTGCTGCAAATACCGGTTTTGTATTTCCTTTTCCAAATGGTTCCAGAAGTTCCAGTTCTTTCACCAATCCTTCCGTCACACATCCGAACGGCATCTCCATATCGATAGTTACTTTTTCTTTCATCTCTTCTTCGGTCAGCGTACAGTTTTTATTCAACATCTCGCGAAATTTCCCGACATTCTCTTTCGGAAGTGACAATCCGGCTGCCAGCCGGTGTCCGCCAAACTTCGTCAGCAATTCTTTGCATTTATTCAGTTCTTCATACATGTGGTATCCGTCGATCGACCTGCCGGATCCTTTCACTCCTTCTTCTGCATCCGTCAGTACAAACACCGGTTTATAATAGTTCTCTCTTATCCTTCCGGCGACGATACCTGCCAGACTTTCATGACAATCCGGAAGATAAACGACCAACACCTTGTCCTTGGAAATGGTTGTTGTCTCCACCTGCTCTTCTGCCTGTTTTACAGCCTCTTCCGTCATATCCTTCCTGCTGTCATTCAACGCTTTCAAGTCTCCTGCAAGGATATCTGCCTCCTTCTGCGTTCCTGCTCTCAGTAATTCCAGCGCACGTTTTGCTGTATCCAATCTTCCGCTGGCATTGATACATGGCCCGAGTACAAAACCGATATGATAGGAATTCAGGCTGTTCTTGTCAATCCCTGTACACTCGATCAAAGCTTTCAATCCCGGATTCTTTGTGCGTCTCAGCATCTGAAGACCTTCTTTGACAAAAATACGGTTCTCATCTTCCAGATCCATCACGTCTCCGATCGTAGCGATCGCAACATTTTCGATCAGATCATCCAGATCCGCCGAATCCTTTCCCATACTCTCCCACAATGCCTCCATCAGCTTGTATGCAACCGCAGCACCGCAGAGTCCTTTAAATGGATAGAGACAATCCGGCTGCTTAGGATCCATAACCGCATCTGCCGGCGGAATTCTGTATCGTTTTTCTCCATCCTGTTCATCAAACGGGACCTCATGGTGATCTGTTACGATCACTGTCATCCCCATTTCTTTTCCATACGCGATTTCATCTGCTGCCGCGATCCCATTATCACAGGTAATGAGCGTATCTACACCGGCTTCATAAGCTCTTTCGACCAGATGCCTGTTCAGTCCATATCCGTCACTGATACGGTCTGGTATATCACTGTCCACATCCGCACCGAGACGTTCCAGTCCCTCCAACAGAATGTAAGTTGCATTCACTCCGTCTATATCATAATCTCCGATCACCCGGATTTTCTTATCTTCCAGGATCTTCTCTTTCAGAATATCGATTGCTTTATCCATATCTTTCATCAGCATTCCATCATACAGATCACTGATTGTTCCATTCAGATAGCGGTCAACCGCTTCTTCCCCGATCACATCCCTGTTCCGGATCAGACATGCCAGCCGCGGGCTGATCTGGTATTTTTTCCCTATTGCCTCAAAATCTGCGCCTTTCCGCAGCAGAACCCATCGTTCCATTGTTGTCGCTCCTTTGTCTCTTCAGTCTAAGTACAATTACTTTTTAATTTTAAAAAAGCAGTTATACCCTGTCAACAGGCACAACTGCTTTTCAAATCATTTTCTGATTTATTTTTTCTTTTTGTTTGTTGCTTTTTTAGAGGCTTTTGTTTTCATAACATACCACAGGGCTCCTGTGATACATACGGAAGAATATCCTCCGCAGATGATACCTGCCATAAGCGGTGCTGCAAATTCACGAATAGAACTTACACCCATAATAAACAGAACAAATACCATGATAAATGTCGTCAACGATGTATAAATACTTCTTGTCAACGTCTGTGTTATACACTTATTTACCACTTCAGCCAGATCATCGTTTCTCTTCATCAGTGGAAGTTCCTCACGGATTCTGTCAAAGATTACAATCGTTGCATTGATGGAATAACCGACAATCGTCAGCATACATGCAATAAATGTTGTTCCCACTGAGATTCTGGATGCCGCATAGAATGCAAGTACCACCAGAACGTCATGTAACAGTGCCGCAACCGCACTTGTAGCAAAACGTACATCTTTGAAACGGAACCAGATGTAAAGCAGCATAAAGATTGTTGCCACGATCACGGCAATTACTGCATCACGACGCATCTCACCACTGATCGTAGAACTTATATTTTCAGCTGTGATATCGGATTCTTTCACTCCAAATGTAGTTTTCAGTGCTTTGTTGACCTGCTCACGTTTCGCAAGACTTAATGTCTTTGTTTTAATAATGACCTGTTTGGTTCCGGACACCTTCTGTGTCTGAATGTTGTGGTCTCCGGTAATCTTTTCTACTACAGGAACAATCTCTTCATCGATCTCATCGATAGAATAATCTTTGTCAAATTTCACATTCATAGAAGTTCCGCCCTGGAAATCCAGACTGTATGCCAGTGCTCCATTTCCCTTTGCCGAATTAACTCCCATGATCACAAATCCTGCAAGGATCAGTGCAATGGAAACGCTGAAGAATATCTTCTTCTTTCCGAGGAAATTCACCGGCTTTCTTTCTTTCATCTGATGATAATACAGACTCTCTTTGCGGATTCCGATTCCATAGAATGCATATACGATCATACGTGTGATCACCAGTGCGGTAAACATGGATACCACAATACCGATTGCCAGTGTCTGTGCGAATCCTTTTACTGTTCCGGAACCTTTGAACCACAGAACCGCTGCTGCAATCAGGGTTGTTACGTTACCGTCAACGATAGCTGACATTGCTTTCTGGAATCCTGCCTTAAGTGATGACTTCACAGTTTTTCCTTTCATCATCTCTTCACGCACACGGGCAAAGATAATAACGTTCGCATCCACCGCCATACCAATACTTAAAATGATACCTGCAATACCCGGAAGGGTTAAGGTTACATCAAATGCATTCAGGATCACCAGTACAATCTCTGTATAGATCAGCAGTGCAAGACTGGATGCCAGTCCCGGAAGCCTGTATACCAGAATCATAAACAGGAATACCAGGATCAGACCGATCACTCCCGCCTTCAGACTTGTGCTAAGTGCCTGCTCTCCAAGTTGTGCTCCGACTACATTCGAACGTAATTCTTCCAGTTCCAGTTTCAGTCCACCGATACGGATCGTTGATGCCAGATTATCAGCTTCTTCGTATGTAAAGTCTCCGGTAATATAAGCCTGTCCGCCTGTGATCGCAGACTGGACAACCGGACTGGAGATGGTCTCACCGTCATAAATGATCGCAATCTGTTTTCCGATATTGTTCTGTGTTGCTGTAGCAAATTTCTTTGTTCCTGATTTTGTCAGGTTCAGTTCTACGGAGTATTCTTTATTCCCCATATCATCCTGACCACTCTTTGCAGATGCGCTCTTTACATCGGTTCCTGTAAGGACCGTCTCACCATCTGCTGTTTGGAAAGAAAGGGAACCTGGTTTTCCAAGTTCATCCAGAATCTTATTGGCATCTGTAACACCAGGAATCTCGATATTGATTCGGTCGTCTCCCTCCTGGTATACACTTGCTTCTGTACTGTACTGCTCTACTCGCTTTTGCAGCTTATAGATTGTATCACTCATCTCTTCTTTGGTCGGATTCTTATCTTTTACCTGATAAGTGATGCTGACACCACCGGCAAGATCCAGACCAAGTTTGATGTTCTTCATCGCACCGGTCTTAGATTTTCCAATTCCTGTGATAACAGTAAAACCAAGACCGACGATGAGAATTACAGTCAGAAGCAGACTCAGTATGCTTTTTGACTTTTTCATCGTTCTCCTACACATCCTCTCGAATTATTTATTCTTCTGCAAGTGCAGCCTTCATCATGATCGCACACTCTACACGCTTCCTTTGCATCTCACAGCCAATCTCATAGGTATCATGGATCGTACCATGGAAATTGTAAGAGTTTGCCATACATCCACCACTGCAGTAGAATTTTGCAAAACAGTTTCTGCACTTATCTTTCGAATACACATTACAGCTTCTGAAATCGTCCGCAATCTCCGGCTTCACGATTCCATCGTCCACATTACCCATCAGAAAATCATCCTGTCCGACGAACTGATGGCATGGATAGAGGTCGCCCCATGGTGTAACAGCCAGATATTCTGTTCCGGAACCGCATCCGGATAAACGTTTTGCCACACACGGACCACCGTTTAAATCTATCATAAAATGGAATAAATTGAAGCCTTTTCCCTCTTTCTCGCGTTCGATCATCATCTTCGCAAGTTTATCATATTCCTCCATGATCTTAGGAAGATCTTCCTCCCTGATCGCATACGGATCGCTTTCATCTCCAACGACCGGCTCGATCGACATCTGTTTGAATCCAAGATCTGCAAAATGCATAATATCATTGGAAAAGTCCAGATTGTTTCTTGTAAATGTTCCACGGATATAATATTTTTCCTGATTTCTGCTTTCTGCAAGCTTCTGGAATTTCGGAACGATCAAATCATAGCTTCCCGTTCCGTTACGGAACGGACGCATCTGGTCATTAATTTCCTTTCTTCCATCCAGACTTAATACAACATTGTCCATCTCTTTATTTACAAATTCCTGGATCTCATCATTTAAAAGGACACCATTGGTCGTAACGGTAAAACGGAAATGCTTGTTGTGGATCTTCTCCTGTTCTCTTCCGTAAGCCACCAGATCTTTTACAACCTGCCAATTCATCAGAGGTTCCCCTCCGAAGAAGTCAACTTCCAGGTTGCGGCGGTTTCCGGAATTTGCGATCAGGAAATCCAGTGCCTTCTTACCCACTTCAAAGCTCATAAGTGCACGTCTTCCGTGGTACTCTCCCTCTTCTGCGAAGCAATATTTACAGGCAAGGTTACAGTCATGTGCAATGTGCAGGCACAATGCTTTTACGACCGTTTTCCTCTTCTTCACCTCTTCAATCATACATTCGTATGTATCTTTTACAAATAACTGTCCGCCTTCTGTCAGCTCGATCACGTCTGACAATGCATCTTCGATATCTGACGCTTCGTATTTATTTCCCAGTGACTGCAGAAGCTGATCTTTTACATCTGTTTCTTTTAATGTTCCGGCAGTTGGTTCTGTCTCTGATTCGTTCAATTTTGCGATCACATCATAACAGACATCATCTACCACATGTACAGAGCCGCTGTACACATCCATAACGATATTGTATCCATTATTACGGTACTGATGAATCATATCTGGTACCCCTTTCTTGTTTTTCATATTCTATATCGGAAAATTCCTGTTATTTCTCTGATTGTCTGAAATCTCATGCTGTCAGATAATTCCATGAACAGCAAGAAACAGCGACCCTAAAGACCGCTGTCCCGAGTATCCATATGATTTTAAATTATTTGTTCTGTTCGCAAGTCTGATTTCCTACTGTGCAGGATGTCTTACATGCTGACTGGCATGATGTCTGGCATTCGCCGCATCCACTTTTTTTCAGATTGCTGTTCATAGGTTTATTCAATGATTTTACATGTTTCATGTTCATGTCCCTCCTTACTATTGCTTAACTTATATTATTATAACATTTCAATATAGGTTTCGCAATCCTTTTCTTAGGATATCATTCCGCCAGCCATGCCGCCTCCCGCACACAACGCAAATGT
>JABLTN010142377.1_pt1 | contig 13075 bp, 17 predicted proteins | sample 7160141 | NCBI WGS metagenome assembly JABLTN01 (sample SAMN14651226, study PRJNA627086) | human gut metagenome | isolation source: feces | host: Homo sapiens | reverse complement strand
GTTGAATATAAGGATAAATTTATAATGGCCATGCCATTAATGTTCTTCAAGTCTTCTAAATGGGAGAGTAGAGGTAAAAGTATTATAGATAATAAGAGCGATTCTTTTGATGTATTAGATGAAGTAATATCACAATGGATAGACGCAATAAGAGCAGGAAGAGTTCAAAAGTATATTCCTGATAACTTATTACCTGTAGATCCTAATACAGGCAAGATATTAAAACCTAATCCTTTTGATAACAACTTTATTGCTATTTCTTCAAATGCTGGAGAAGATGCTAAAAATCAAATTGATATGAAACAAGCCGATATTAAATTTGAAGCATATGTGGAAAGTTACTCTAATGCAGTAGATATGTGTTTACAAGGTATTATATCACCTTCTACATTAGGTATTGATTTAAAGAAAACTGATAATGCTGAAGCACAAAGAGAAAAGGAAAAGACTACTCTATATACTAGAAATAAAATGATAGATACTTTAACAGAAGTTATACCTAAATTAGTAAATATAATCTTAAAGACTTATGATGTATTGAATAATAAGACTGCAGGTGAATATGAAGTCTCTATATCTTTTGGAGAATACTCCACACCAAGTTTTGATTCAGTAGTAGAAACTGTAGGAAAGGCTAAAACACTAGGTATAATGTCATTGAAAAAATGTATTGATGAATTATATGGAGATACAATGACAGATGAAGAAAAAGCTCTTGAAATAGCAAGGATAAAAGAAGAGTCTGGAATATATACAACAGATGAGCCTTCAACTGCAGGTGAAGATGAGGATGACTTAGATAATTTGGATGTAGATATAGATGAGTAGTAAATATGATATCAGAACTATATTTGAAAAGATGGAACTAGATCTTATATCTTCTATGACAAGAAATCTAAAGCATCATGAAGCAGAAGAGGACAAGTATGGTTTTAAGTGGGAGCAATGGCAAAGAAGTAAATTAAGAGCATTAAATAAGTATAGGCGAGAAAATAAATTAATATTAGAAAAATATACAGGTGATATTGAAGAAAATGTAAATAGAGAATTACAAGATAACTTTAATAAAGGTTTTAGCAGGATTTCTAATGTTATAGATAAATTGAAGTCTTTACTTATTAAGAATAAGGCTAAGAATAAACCACAAGATTTTAATAAACATACTAAGAAGATCAATCAAAACATAAAGGAATTAGGTATTAGTTTTCCAAGAGATATATCAACAGATGGACATACTATAGAGCCTAAAGAGGATCAATTCTTTAACATGAATGATAAGAAACTAAAGGCATTGCAGGAGACTGTAAACAATGACATCAAGAAAGCTAATGCAACAGTATTAAGAAAACTAGATGATGTATATAGACAAACTATATACAAAACTCATGTATACCTTCAGTCAGGAACAGTATCTTTAAATCAAGCAATAGATATGGCAACGAGGGATTTTTTAAATACAGGAATTAATAGTATTAAGTATAAAGATGGTAAGCAGGTAAATATAGCATCATACGTTGAAATGTGTCTAAGAACTGCAAGTCATAGAGCAACATTGCTTGGAGAAGGGAAAAAGCGTGATGAATACGGTATATATACTGTAGTTGTATCAGCTCATGCTATTACTTGTCCTATGTGTGCTGTATGGCAAGGAAAAGTATTAATTGATGATGTGTTTAGTAATCCAAGTAGAGAATATCTTAAAGAAAATCAAGGTAAATATAAGTTACTAAGTGAAGCAATAGATGCAGGTTTGCTCCATTGAATTCAAAGTTTGGGTGGAGCAAGTAAAAATAAACGTTGTGAACCTCATTACAAAGAGGGTGTGCTATTAAAATAGTGCTAACGGTGAAAGGTTGGAAACCTAATACCGTGCTAAGTATTGTTGTATGTCTACACAGATGATATAATCCATATAAGGAGATGATTTATATGGAAATTTGGAAAGATATCATATGTTATGAAGGTATTTATCAAGTAAGTAATTTAGGAAGAGTTAAAAGAATTGCAAATTATAAAAATCAAAGTGGAAAAGAGTGGGCTAGTAATAAAATTTTAAAACCTGCAACTAAAAATAATGGATATATGTTTGTAGGATTAAGCAAAGATGGTAAGGTATCGCATAAGCATATACATAGATTAGTAGCAGAAGCTTTTATTCCTAATCCATTAAACAAATCTACTGTAAATCATAAAGATGGAAATAAGAACAATAACACTGTAGATAATTTGGAATGGACTACACAATCAGAAAACAATATCCACTCTATAAAAGTATTAAAAAGAAATTCTAAAAATAAATCAGACTCAAGACCTGTATTACAATTTGATAAAGACGGAAACTTTATAAAAGAATATCCATCAATGAGAGAAGCACAAAGGCAAACAGGAATAGATGCTATAGATAAAGTTTGTAATCATTATAAATATAGGAAAACTGCTGGTGGATATGTATGGGAGTATAAAGACAATTACAATAAAAGTGTAGAGACTATCGAAACCACATCTAATGATGGAAGGGAGTAGAGTAGGTTGGAGACGTACCAATCGAAGCGCAACGGATAAAAAAGACTAATTGCAGATGATTGGTCTTTTTTATTATGAGATAGTCCAATTAAAAGCCAAACTGTAGACACACATTAACAACTTATTTTCCAAATATAACTAATATTCCTACTGTTCCAGATGAAGAAAAGGCACTTGAAAGATATAAGGCAGAACAGGAGCAAAGGAAATTAGAAAGATATATCAGAAAATGGAAAAGAATTTCTATAGGATGTCAAGATGATGTTAATAAAGAGGTTGCAAATAGCAAATTATTAGAGTATTCAACTAAGTTAAAAACTCATTTAGAAAAATATCCATATTTAAGAAGAAATAAGCAAAAGGAAAAAGTATATGGAATAAATTAAAAAAGGATTAAAAGAATATGAAAACTAATAGTGAACCATTAGTTAATAAAAATAAGATGGAAGTATCATCACCTCTATTTAAATCAAGTGAAGTAGTAATAATAAATACTAGTGAATTTGGAAGCATAAGTATAGGTAAAGAGCGTATAAAAAAAGAATTAAATAAACCATTTGAGATAGGTCTTAGATAGCTAAGGCTTTTTATTTTGCCCAAAATATGCTTATGGCTAAAACTGTGCATATAAAAATAAATACAAGGAGGGTATGAAATGCTAATAGGTAATTTAGACAATGTTATTAAAATGAACTTGCAGTTACTTGCAGGAGAAGGTGATGAAGGGAATGAACAGAATCCAGATGATGGAGGTTCAGAAGGTGGAGGTGAAGATCCTAAGACTTATACTCAAGAAGAATTAGATGCATTACTAAATGATGCTAAAAAGGATTTACCAAGTGAAGAAGAATTGAAAAAGTTTAAAGCGTGGCAAGAAAGTAAAAAAACAGATGAACAAAAGAAAAATGAAAAGTTGGAAGCTGAAGCTAAGGCAAGGAAAGAAGCTGAAGCTAAAGTAAGTACACTAGAAGCGAAAGTATCATGCTTATCTAAAGGGGTAGTAACTGATTCTGTAGATGATGTAATAACACTAGCTAAAGGGATGGTTACAGATACTTTAACGATAGATAAAGCGATAGATAAAGTATTAGAAAAATATCCAAGTTTCAAAGCAAATGGAACAGAAACACCAGGGTTTAAAATTGGTAGTGGTGGAGACAAAGGCAATCAACAAACTAATATAAATGAAGCCTTAGCTGTGGCTTTTGGAAATAAAAAATAATTAAAATAAAAGGAGAATTACAAAATGGCAGTATACAATTATGCAGAACAATTTATGAGAGAGTTAATGCAAAAATATTCGAGAGAGTTAACTTCTTATGACTTAGAAAATTCTAACCCTCAAGTTAAGTTTATAAATGCTCAAACAATAAAATTACCTACGATAACAGTTAGTGGTTATAAGGATCATAATAGAGGGACATTAGGATTTAATGCAGGTTCATTATCAAATGAGTGGACAGCAGAGAAGTTGACACATGATAGAGATATAGAATTTTTCATAGATCCAATGGATGTCGATGAAACAAATTTAACGGTAGAGATAGCTAATGTTCACAATATTTTCGAAGCAGAACAAGCAATACCTGAAAAAGATAGCTATAGATATTCTAAGTTATATACTGACGCTAAAAAGTATTCATCAAATGGTGCTGTTGTTGATAATACGTCTCTTACAGTATCAAATATTTTAGAGTGGTTTGATACTCAAATGGCTAAAATGGATGATGAGGGTGTTCCAAGCGAAGGAAGAATACTATATGCTACACCTACAATGAATAAGTTATTAAAGAATGCTGAAGGGTTATCAAGAACTATAAGTGTAGACAAAAATACAGGAAATATTGATAGAAATGTATACTCATTAGATGATGTAGACATAAAAGTTGTTCCAAGTGCTAGAATGAAAACAAAATATGATTTCTCTAATGGATGTGCAGCTGCACATGATGCAAAGCAAATAAATCTTATATTAATACACCCTTCTTGCCAAGTAACAAGAAGTAAATATTCATTCATAAAAGTATATACACCAGGTCATGACTCAAGAACTGGTGATAATTACTTATATCAAAATAGAAGCTACGGTGATACATTCTTAATAAAGAATAAAGCATGTGGTATAGCAATAAATGCAGAATCAGAAGATTAAAATAGAAAGTGAGGATTGATTATGATAGCAAGTAAAGAAAATAAAGTATATAGAATAGATATAACTCAAAAGGAATATTATATTGCACAAGGGTATGATATATCAGATGATGAAGGCAATGTAATAGAATATGGAGCTGGGAAATCTGTATCATATAAAGAGCATAAAGAATTAAAAGAAAAGTATGCTGAATTAGAAAAAAAGTACAATGATATAGAAAAAGAATTTAATGCAATAGAAAAAGAAAATAAGAAGTTAAAAAAAGAAATAGAAGGCTCTAAGTAAGCTTTATTTTTATGCAAAATATCAGTAGGGGGAGTTAATCCCCTTGCTAATAAGAAGGTGATCTAATGTCTTATGTAGATTATGAATATTATAAAGATACATTCCAAGGTACTGTATTAGATGAATGTAATAAACTTAAAATGGAGAGAACTAGTGACCAGATAGATTCATTAACATTTAATAGAATAAGGGCAAAAGGGTTTGATAATTTAACTGATTTTCAAAAAGACAAAATAAGAAAAGCAGTATGCATACATGCAGAGTTTATGGAACAATATGGAGATTATATAAATATGCCTTTAAATGGTTTTTCTGCAGGGAGTGTATCAGTTAACTTTAATTCTAAAACATTCAATGGAGTAAGTACTACACAAGAGGTACTAAATTACCTTAATCAAACTGGATTGACTTGTAGGAGGATATAAATGGGAATGAAACTACCATTTCCAAAATGGTTAGCAAATACACCTATTGAAGTATGGTATGAAGGTACTAACCAAGATGGAGATTATATAGAGGAAAAAGTCTTTGATGGTAAATGTATATATACAAATAAATCAAGGCAAATAATGAATGCAGAAAGACAACTAATAACATTATCAGGTAAGGTTGTAATAAAAGGCGATATTTGCCCTTCTAAGCCCTTTGAAGGATATATATTAATAAATAATACCAAGAAAGCTATATATAATTCAGAAAAACCACTTAACCCAGATGGTAGTGTTTTTAGTACAGAGTTGAACTTACTATGAATGTAAAAGTTACTGTAAAGTTAGATAGTAATAAATTAAATAATATTACTAAGGCTCATATAAAATCCTTAGAAATGGCTACAGAAGCCTTAAAGGGTGATATAGTCACATCAGCAGTTATTCCTAAAGATACAGGAGAACTTGAAAGAAGTTGTTTTGTTAATCTAGAAAATGTAAATAACGGAATAACTCATATAAGTTTTGATACACCTTATGCAAGAAGATTATATTGGCATCCTGAGTATAACTTTAGGACCGATAAAAATATAAATGCACAAGGTAAGTGGATGGATGCTTATATAAATGGCGAAAAGGATGATTTTATGAAAAAGTCTTACTTCATGTTTTTAAAGATGAATTCAAAAGGAGTAATTAAGTAATGTTATTAAGTGATATAAGAGAGTATTTAAAGACTCAAATAGAATGTCCACAGTATTATTTAAATAAACTAGGTGGAGTTCAAGAGAAGAGTATAACAATATATAATGCACCAGGACAAGCACCTCATATAGCTATAGATGGACTGGAAAATACAACTTATACTACTAAAAGTATAAGTTTTTTAATTCACTGGGGGAAAAACAGTGATGAAGCAGAGAATAAATCAATGGAAGTTTATAATTTATTCTTTAGCAAAAATAATTTTACTATAGGTAATAAAAAAATAATTCAATGCAAAATGAGATCATCTGAACCTATATACTTAGGTGCTGACTCAGAAGGTATTATTGAATATGTTATAGACATGACAATATATTATGAAAGGTAGTGATAAATATGAGTTTTAAAGGCGTATATCCAGTTTATAACTTAGAATTTAAAATAGGCACAAATGGAAGAACTAGCGATACAAGTGCTATGAAAACTATAGCTGAGTTAGAAACTTTTTCTATATCAATAGATGGGAAAATCGAAGAATGGAATTCTATGGATCAAGAAGGATGGACAAGTGCTTTAATGACAGGAAAATCATTAAGCATATCTCTAAAAGGGAAAAGATGTGTTGGAGATGAAGGAAATGATTATGTTGCTGGACTTGCATGGAAAAATGGAAGAGATTGTGATTCTAAGTTAGAAATAGGGTTTCCTGAAGGTGCAAAATTAGAATTTAACTGTGTAATTAACGTAACAAATTTAGGTGGAGGAGATTCCACAAATGTTGCTCCTCTTGAATTTGAAGCAAAAGCACACGGAAAACCTACATTTACACCTTCACCTAATTTAGAAAGTTTAAGTGAAAGAAATATAAATGAAAAATAATATTAAGGAGAAATAATAATGTCAAGAGCATACGATATAGCTGAAAAATTAAAAAGTGAAAGTAAAAAACCAACGGTTAAAATAGATGATACACATACATATGAAATAAATACATCAAAGAATGTAGGGATATTGCTAAAAGGATTAGTTGAGGATACTAAGATAGATGAATTTGAAAAGATAGATAAAATAATAGAAGCAGGGATAGGTAAAGAAGCATTGAAATATATAGATAGCTTAGATTTGCCTATGGCATCTTATGTTACTATAGTTAATGTTATAATGGCTGCTATTAACGATGTATCTTTAGAAGAGATAGAAGAAATGGAAGTTGAATCTTCTAATAAAAATAATAACAATTTTCGTAAAAAGAAAAGAAGAAAATAAATGGTATGATTTAATTGAAGATTGGGAGCTGATAGAAGCAAGTTTCCTAACTCAATATGGCATAAGACTACGAGTTGTAGATGATATGAGTTGGAATGAATTCTGTACTCTACTAATTGGTATTATGCCTAAAACTCCACTTGGTCAAATAGTTAGTATAAGAGCAGAAGAAGATAAAGATATACTAAAAAACTTTACTGATGATCAACATAGAATAAGAAATGAGTGGAGAAATAGAAATAATCCAATTAATGATATGACTGATGAAGAAAAGGAAAAACAAGTAAAAGAATTTGAAAAAATGATGGCTAGTATGTTCGGATAAAAGCACTTAGATATATCTAGGTGCTTTTATTATGGCCAAATATATCGAAGAAAGGAGTGATAAGCATGAGTGATAGTGTAGGAAAGATAACATTAGATTTGGAAGTTACAAGTGATATAGCAGGTCAAGTAAATAAGATAAGTTCTATAATCGCAAATACATTAAAATCAAATCTAAATAAATCTACAAATAAGGTATTTGATAACATGGATAAGACTATGAAGGGTTCGCTCAATAAAGTTAACTCTAATATGAAAAACATGATGTCTAACGTAACAAATAATTTGAAAAATTCGCTTTCTAGGGCTTTATCTATGTTAAGTAATATAAAATTACCAACAGTAAAATTTAATACCTTAGAAAGCCAAAATACAGGCTCGAATTATGCAAATAATAAAAAAATTACTAGAGGACCACCAATTAATAGAGAGATTCTTACTACAGAAATAGATACTACATCAAGGATGCTAGATACTATAAATGCTAAAATAGAATCTCAACAAAATAAATTGAATTCACTTAAACAATCTTATAATGATACTTTCAATCCTGCAAAGAAAAGTAAGATTAATGATCAAATATTAAAAACTGAAGAATCAATTATTAGATTAACATCTAAGTCTGATAAATTAGGGTTTAAATTAAGTGATTTAGATTCAAAGTTAGCAGCATTAGGAAAAGAATCTTCTTCAACTGGTAATAAAATTGATAGATTAAACTCTTCATTTGATAAATTAAGTTCAAATTCTAATAGATCAAATGGATTATTCAATAGAATTGGTAATAGCTTAAAAAATCTTACAAGTGGCTTAAATACAAGTAGCAATAGTACAAGAAGTTTCAATAATGGAATTATGGGATCTATTGGCCAGATGTTTAAATGGATGATACTATTCCCTGCAATTGCAAATGGTATTAATAATATGTCAAGTTCTTTATTTGCATCCTTAAATACCAATGCACAATTTGTTAATTCATTAAATCAGATAAAGACTAACTTAATGGTTGCATTTATGCCTATATATCAAGCAATACTACCTGCTATAAATGCCCTAATGAGTGCTCTTGCAACTGTAACACAGTATATAGCATCATTTATATCTGCGTTATTTGGAAAGACATATAAACAAAGTTTTCAAGCAACACAAGGTTTGATTAATGCTAAAGATGCTATGGGTGCTTATGGAAAAGCTACAGAAAAAGCAGGAAGTAGTGCTGAAAAAGCAGGTAAGAAAGCTAAAAAGGCTCTTGGCGATTTAATGGGATTTGATGAAATCAATAAATTAAATATTCAAGATACACCAGATTCATCTTCTCCTGGAGCAGGTGGAGGTGGTGGAGGTGGAGCACCAATACTAACAGCACCACTTTTAGATACTTCTGCAGTTGATACACAAATGAAAGCTTTGGTAGATAAGATAAAATCTATAATGTCTAAGATATTTGAACCGTTTGTAAATGCTTGGAATAAGGAAGGTCAAAATACTATAAATGCTCTTAAGTACTCTTTAAGTGGTATTTGGGAACTTATCAAAGCTATAGGAGCTAGTTTTCTTAAAGTATGGACTAATGGTTCTGGTGAAAGAATATTAATTATTTTATTACAAATTTTACAAAATATATTTAATATAGTTGGAGATATTGCTAATACATTTGCAAAAGCATGGAGAGAAAATGAAATAGGTACAAAGATAATACAAGGAATTGCAAATGTTATTGAAAATCTTCTTACTATAATAAAAAAAGTTGGAGATGCTTTTAGAGAAGTATGGGGTGTTATAGGTGAACCTTTAGCAAAATCATTTCTAAAGATGATAGAAGCTAATATAAACTTATGGGATAAGCTTACAGAAAAGTTAATATATGTCTGGGATAATGGTGGAAGTCATCTATTTAAGGGATTAGTGACCCTAGGAGCTAAAATATTTGAACTTGCATCATACATTTATACTGATTTTATTGCTCCATTTGCAAGTTGGTTTATAAACATAATGGCTCCTGCAATAGCACCGTTATTGGATGCAATAGGTCTATTATTTGATAAGTTTAGCAATTTAATAGATTGGATGCTTAATGATGGTAAACCAGTATTGGATATTATAATAAGTCTAATAGGTGGTGCTGTAGGTTTAGCAGGTGCATTTAAAGCAGCTAAAACAGGAATTGAAATATTCAATGGTATAAAAACCGCAGTAGATATTGTAGGTAAAGCATTTTTAGATTTAGATCCTAAAGCATTATTAATAAAGTTAGCAATTTCTGCACTTATCGGTACAGGTATTTATCTTATTACACACTGGGATCAAATTAAAGCTAAAGCCAAGGAAGTCTGGGATAATGTTAAGGAAAAGTTCAATAGTTTCAAAGAATGGTTAGGTAATGTATTTGCAACTGACTGGTCAAAGAAATTTGGCGGATTCGGTGATATACTAAATGGATTTTTAGCAAATGTTCGTAATATATTCAATAGTGTGAAGCAAATATTCAGGGGTATACTTGATTTTATAACTGGTGTATTTACAGGGAACTGGAGAAAGGCCTGGACTGGAGTTAAAAATATATTTGGTGGTATTATGAGTGGATTAAAGTCAGTTATAAAATCACCATTAAATGGAGTTATAAGTTTAGTCAATGCAGCTATAAGTGGATTGAATAGAATCTCTGTAGATATTCCTGATTTCGTACCTGGTTTCGGAGGGAAGAAATTTGGTATTAATATACCTAAAATACCATATCTTGCAAAAGGTGGTATTATAGATTCACCAACTCTTGCTATGGTCGGAGAAGCTGGAAAAGAAGCTGTAGTACCTCTTGAAAATAATACAGGAGGATTAGATATACTAGCAGAAAAACTAGGCTCTAGGATAGCAGGAAATGGCACAGGAGGTTCTTCGATTGAAAGTATTACAATTCAAGTAGGAAATGAAACACTTGCTAAGATACTAATAAGTGAATTGAAGAAAATCCAAAGACAAACTGGACAAGCAGTAATAAAGATTTAGGTGATAATATGTTAAAAATAAATAATGTAAGTATAGCAGTTCCATCTGCATTTCAAGTTGACATCCAAGATATAGATGGTGAAAGCAATAGAAATGCTAAAGGAAAGTTATTAAGAGATAGAATAGCAGTAAAAAGAAAATTAAATTGTGAATGGCCACCATTGACATTTGACGAGTGTTCAAAATTATTGAATGCAGTTTCAGATGTCTTTTTTAATGTATATTATCCAGATCCAATGACAGGGAACTTTGAAACCAAAAGAATGTATGTTGGTGATAGATCTGTTCCTGCTCTATACATGAAGGATGGAAAAATGCTTTGGAAAGGTTTAAAAATGAACTTCATAGAAGAATAAGAAAGGAAAATTAATTATGTTAAAGATAAATAAAACAATAAACTTAAGTGCTACAAGCGAGATAGAAGGTCAAGTAGTAGTATATATGAATGCAAGTATATCTACAGATGGAAATACAAATGCAAATATAAATAAGAATGTAACTAATAAAGAGTTATATGACGCTAACAAAGAAGCTGTTAGAGAAGATATGAAACAATTTGAAACAGAAGTTTATAAAGTAGAGGATTCATTAAATACTGCAGAAAGAAGAGGTAAATAATTATGAAAATAACAAATAGAAGAATAGTAAATGGTTCAAATTTTTTAGCATCTTTAATGCATATACAATTCCCTGTAAAAATTAGTTATGCAATATCTAAAAATATATCTAAATTAGAAAGTGACTTAAAAATATACAACTCTGAAAGAGAGAAGATAATAAATAAATATTGTAAAAAAGATGAAGAAGGAAATTTAGTAATTGATGAAAGTAATAATTATAGCATTGAAGAAGAGTATATAGATATATGTAATAAAGAATTAAATGAGTTACTAGATATTGAAGTAGATATAGATATACATAAATTTAAATTAAATGATTTATTGCAATGTAATCTTGAAGTATCACCTGCAGATTTAAGTTTAATAGACTATATGATAGAAGAATAGTAATTTAGCAATGAAAGAAGGTGACATAAAATGCAAAATGTAAGTTCATCTTATTTAGAAAAGATAAAAGAGCCTTCTAGATCTTTTGAATGTAGAGTTACTATAGGAAATAATGTATATACTAATATAGATATAATTAATATATCTATAGAGGATGTTCAACCAAGTGATGGATTTACAATAGGTGCAGCAGTATCAAAATCTTTAGAATTAACATTAAGTACTAATAATACTATTTATAGCAATTCAAAAGTTAAACTTGAAATAGGACTTAATATAGGCTCAACTTTCGAGTATATACTAATTGGCCATTTCCATATAGAAGATATTATAAGCACTGATTATTCAACGAAATTAACTTGTTATGATAATATGATAAAGTTTGAAAAACCTTATTTTAGTAATTTAGGCAAAACTTCATCATTAAAAAATATAGTTAATGAGTTGGCTACAATTACAGGAGTAGAATTTACAGGAAGCCTTCCTTCTTATAATTTAAATAAGTTGGAAGGCTTTACTTGTAGGGAAATCCTTGGATTTGTAGCCAGTATTTGTGGTGGTAATGCATATATAACTAGAGACGGTAAATTTACTATAAAAACACCTGCAACTATAGATTACTCAATAACCAGTGATAATTATATAGATTTAAAATCAGAGGAAGATTTATATAAAGTAGGTGCAATTACTTGTAAAGCAAATGATAAAGAGCTTACAAAAGGTACTTTAAGTAATTCTTCTATGGAGATAGCATTTGAGAATCCTTGGGTTACTGAATCTATACTTACAGACATATATAATAAATTAAAAGGTTTTGAGTTTATAGGCTACTCTATGAAGTGGCAAGGGGATTTTAGTCTAGATGTAGGAGATATTATCTCTATAACTGATACAAAGGGAAATACAAGGCAAGTGCCCATCTTTTCTCAAAAGTTAACTTATAACGGTGGACTTACTTCAGAAATAGGAGCAAAAGGCGAAAGTAAAACTAAAAATGAATTTAGTCCAACTGGTGATTTAAATAATAAAGTTAATAGAGTTGTTACAGATCTTCTTATTGTAAATAAAGCTTTAATCAATAAAGCAGATGTAGAAGACCTTAAAGCAGTTAATGGTGAAATAGATAATTTAATTGCTGTAAATGTTACTATAACTGGCAAACTAAATGCTATCGAAGGTGAGTTTGGAACTCTAAAAGCTAATGTAGGAGTTATAGATAAGCTTACGGTAACTCATACAGCGCAGATTAATGACTTAAAGGCGAATAGTGCTACTATTAATGATTTAAAAGTAATTAATGCTGAGATTTCTAATTTACAGGCTGATGTAGGTAAGATAGGAATACTTGAAGCTGATGTAGGGAAAATAAATACCTTATTAGC
>JABLTN010011079.1_pt1 | contig 13087 bp, 9 predicted proteins | sample 7160141 | NCBI WGS metagenome assembly JABLTN01 (sample SAMN14651226, study PRJNA627086) | human gut metagenome | isolation source: feces | host: Homo sapiens | reverse complement strand
TAAAGAAAAAACCAAACTTATCAAAGAAATCAAGTCCGGCGAAAAACTTACCTGTAAATATTTCTTTAAACATTGGAAGAAATTCTACCGCATGAGAATATGGCCGAAGTTCTACTGCCGTAAAATTGACTCCTTTTAGTGAACGTAGTGCCATTTCTACAGAATGAGAATCAATCAGGGAAATACGAAAAATAGTTTCCAGTCCCATATGCTGCATCTGATTTAACTTTGAAACACTAGACCCTATCACACCATCTACTTTATACAGCTTTTTTAACATTTCAAAAGCAATTCTGTCATTACCAAGTCCTCCAATCAATTCATGATTTACAATAACTTTCTGTCCATTTCTATGACAGTTCTCTGTGAGTTGTTTTAAATTTCCAATATGTGCATTCGATAACAATACCTCTCTGCATTCTGACTCCAGCGTATATTTTAAATATTTCACATCACGGATAGATGGTACAACTAAAAACCCCTGTTTCTCCAACTTTATCATCCTTTCGATTTTTCATCCCAGTATGTTTTCATAATTTCATTTAATCGACACCACTCTTTATATCGCTTCTCATAAATAGGGAAAGTGCTATCATCCGGCAATACCGGTTCTTTTACTTTTACAGCTTTTTCAAATGCATCCTCATAGTCTTTATACACTCCTGCCCCAATACCTGCTGCGATTGCTACACCCTGTGCTCCCGTTTCTTCACAATCTACACCAACAATTGGAACCTGTAAAACATTTGCAAATATCTGATTCCATACATGGCTTTTTGCTGTTCCACCAGTTAATCGAATCTCCTTTACCGGAAGCCCTGCATTTCTTAAAAAATCAATATGATGTTTATGGATAAAAGCAACTCCTTCTGCAACAGAATAACAGATTTCTGCATAAGACGTACTCATATCAATGTTAAAGAAATTCGCTTTTGCATTCATGTGAATACTTGGCTGTGCAACAAAAGGACTAAAGAATACTTTTACCTTCTCAATTGGTACCATCTCAATAAGTTCATCAAGTACAGCATATTGAGACAAGTTTCTATCCTGCGCCTCAAGTTTTGCTGTTCCACCAAGAATTCTCGTAAACCATTCATAGTTAGAACCAGAAGCTCCGGTATAAGAACAGTTTAAATATTCTCCTTTTTTCAGATACGGCATATTGGACGATGCATTCGGGATGATTCGATCGGAATGTGTTTCATTGATACACCAGGAACCGGCAACGGCAGTATATACCTCCTCTCCCGTTGCTCCCGCACCAACCAGGCATGCTAGTATATCCATCATTCCGGCTGCAACAGGAGTTCCTTCTGCGAGTCCTGTAATTTCTGACGCTTCTTTTGTTACTGTTCCAACAATTTCTGTCGGCTCTGTCGCAAGTTTTGGCAATGCATCATATAATTCCGGAATTCCGTATAAATCCATCAGTTCTCTGGAATAATCCATCGTATTCATATCTACCATAAAGGCTCCGCCAAAACAATTTAAATCTGTAGCAAATACATTAGTAAGGCGATACATAATATAATCTTTAAACTGAAGGATTCCACCAATCTGATCATAAATCTCCCTGTAATTTTCCTTATACCAGCGAAGAATCGGGCCTGGTTCTCCCGCAAATAATGTACCTTTTACAATATCATTAATCTTTTCGTATGTTCCTTCTCTCTGATACATTTCAATAATACTGTTGGCACGATAATCCTGTGAAAAACAGCCTGGCGCAATGGCATATCCTTCTTTATCAAGGAAAACAACTCCATTACCAAAGGAAGTAACTCCGACACCGGCAATCTGCTCTGGTACAACTGTTGCTTTCTCTACTGCCTCTTTTATACATACTGATATAAGATTCCACAACTCTGTAACATCGAATTCTTCAAAGCCTTCTCCCCTTCTTTTAAAATGCATACTCGGTGTTGCTGCTGTGGCAATCATCTTCCCATATAAATCAAAAATAACAACTTTACTTGATGTATTTCCCGCATCAATTCCCATTAAATATTTTTCCATGTGTAACCCTCCTAAAATTCCGTATATTTTAAGCTTTTCCTGCGGAACCTGTAAGCCGTATTTTTTCTTTTACTACCTTCTTTACCGCTTTAAGTGGTTCTCTGTTTGCATTGCTCATCCAGATTGCCATCGTTCCTGCTTTTTCAAGTTCTTCTTTCATTGTACCAAAATAAGCCGCCATCATTTCTGAATAGATATTAAGCTTGGTAACTCCGAGAGAAATCGCTTTTTTAATCTGATCATCTGGTGTTTCTGAACCTCCATGCACTACCATAGGAATATCTGAAATGCTATTTAATAATTCCAGTCTTTCAAAATCAAGTTTTGGTTCATGAACATAAACACCATGAGAAGTTCCAACAGCAACCGCCAGACAGTCCACTCCCGTTTCGGCAATAAACCTCTTCATCTCTTCTGGATTGGTCAGATAATCTTCTGGATTGTCGTAATTGCCGTCTTCCTTTATTACACCAGAAACAATGCCGTCTCCTACATGACCAAGCTCTGCCTCCACCGTTGCCCCATATTTGTGTGCATAGTCTGCTGCTTCTTTTGACAATCTGACATTTTCCTCAAAAGGATATTCAGAAGCATCATACATAACAGAAGTAAAGCCGGCATCCACACATCGTTTTAAGAAATTCATATCTCTCGCATGATCAAGATGAAGACATACAGGAACACTCGCTTTCTTCGCCAAATCTTTCAGGCTCTCTGTCCAGTAGGTAAGCATTTTTTCATTGCCCTGCTGTAAGTCTGGAGTCAGTCCCATAACAATAACCGGCGATTTCTCTTCTTCTGCCGCTTCCACGATAGCCATTGCCATCTCAATTGTGCTTGCATCAAATGCCCCTACCGCGTAATGTTCTCTTCTTGCCTTCTCAAGCATTTCTTTAATATTTACTAACGCCATATCATTTTTCCTTTCTATTAATACTTTTCATGATAAGTTTTATAATTTTTCCTGTTTTTACTTGTATTTTCCATTACTTGCTTATGCATACTTACTCATTCTTTCTTTCAATCTATCTCATCAACATACCGCCTGTTGCATCAAAGGTAATCCCCGTATAGTAATCCGCACATTTTGATGCTAAGAATACCGCTGCCTGTGCGACCTCCTCGGGCTCAGCTACTCTTCCAATTGGAATTCTTCCATTATAATAATCTGGCTTTGCCTTCAACGCTTCCTCTGTCATCGGTGTCCTCACCATTCCGGGGGCTACCATATTTACATTAATTCCATATTTTGCGACTTCTCTTGCAAGAGAAATACTAAAGCTTACAAGTCCTGCTTTTGATGCTGCATAATGTGCATGTCCTGTTGTTGATCCGTGAAATGCTGCCTGCGAAACAATGTTAACAATCTTTCCTTTCTGCTGAGCAGCTATCTTTTCCTGCACAAATTTCTGACACAGCAAATATGGTACTTCTAAATTCACACGAATCGTCCGCTCAAAATCTTCTGGCTTCATATCTACTACATATGCTGTCGGCCAGATTCCAGCATTATTAATCAAAACATCAATACTGCCCAAATCCTTTTTTATGACATCAAAGATAAAATCCACACTTGAAAGCTCTGAAAAATCCACACAATATCCCTGAATCCGCTCATCCTGATATTTTTCCCGAAGTTCCATCATTATCTCATGCACTTCCTTCTCTCTTCGTCCTGTAACGACTGGAATTCCTCCTTCCTGTGCAATAAGTTCTGCTATCGCCTTCCCAAGTCCTTTTGTGCTCCCTGTTACTAAAACTACCTTATCTTTTAAACCGTAATCCATTCTGTCACCCCTGTTTCACAAAAAACGGCTAAAGTCTTCTTTTTCTCAAATTTAAGAAAAGAAAACTTTAGCCGTAGTACTTAATCTTATACAACTTAATCTATTTTGTTCTGTAAAAATTATAACATATGCACAAAGAGACTGTCAATAAAATAAAAAGAATACATTAAGTTAACTATATTATACCAAAAATAATTCCTCATATGTTTAAAAAACACTTGGAAATATCCCTTTAGATTCTATCATTTTATCCGCAAAAACTATTTCTTCATTTCCATTAGTGCAACTAACTTCCTGGCAGCGAATATTGCAAATGCCTCATCATTAATATGTGCATCCACGTCAATGACTTCAACAAGAGGATTGTTTATCACTTTCTTTAATGTAATAAATAACGCCTGGTCTTCCCTCGGGCCATAGTATTCACTTCCCACTTTATCATTCATAGAAATTCCCTGAAGTGGAAGTAGCAATACCGCATTATTCTTACACTGATTCAGTTTCTCGCCAACTTTAATACCAAATGTAACATTTTCCTCTATATTACTCTTTACAACTGTGATAGCCGGATTATGCATATAGACAACTCTATCCTTATATTTTTCAGGGAGACTCTCTCTTTCACCAAATGTAATCATATCTGCAGCACCTACCGATACCACCTGCGGAACACCATTCAATGCAGCCGCATCTAAACGTCCTGTACCAGCTGCCATAATACCTCCGGCAATTTCATCAATCCATTCTGTTGTTGTCAGATCTAATACACCATCTACAATTCCACTGTTAATCAGAGATTCCATCATCTTTCCGCCAGTTCCCGATGCATGGAAAATAATCACCTCGTATCCTTCCTGCTCAAGATATTCTTTCGCACACATAACACATGGCGTCGTTACTCCGTACATCGTAGCTACGATCAATGGCTTTTTGACTGGAATATCTGTATTCTCATGTTCAACCATCCCAACAATAGCATGAACCGCATGTGTCAGTACCTGCGAGGAAATACGGTTAATTCCTGCTACATCCACAATGGAAGGCATCATCAAAATATCACTTGTTCCCACATATCTTGACACATCTCCAGATGCCATCGTTGATACCATGATTTTAGGAACACCTAATGGTAATAACCTCATACACGGAGTCACAAGAGAAGTTCCGCCTGTGCCACCCAAAGCAAGAACGGCATCAAACAGCTTCTCCGCATATAACTTTGGAATTAAGGCACAAAGCCCCTTAGACATCACTTCCATGGCATATCCCCGGTCTTTTTTCTCCTGCAATTCGGCAACGCTTCCTCCTCCCAAAACAGCAACCGAATCATGATTAATATCTGGTGAAAAAACCTCCTTATAAATGCCAGCATGAATCGTTAATGTTCGTAATCCCAGATTCTCTATTTTATTTTTTACATAGAGATATTCCTCTCCCTTTGTATCAAAAGTGCCAATTAACGCTATTGTCTTCATTTTTCCCTTCTCCAAGAAATCAACTTCTTTCCAAAAATTATCCTAAAATGTGTTTGAAATCTACTGGGGATATACAGATACCTTTTAATTTTTCAAACATACTTTATTTTATTATAATAAAATTACTCCACAATTACTGGGAATAATTCAGAGTAATATTAGGAGAAAAATGGTTTTGTAAATATTATATTTTTTATCATATATTAAAAACTTCGCCATCCTCCGGAACCCACACATTTCCCTTGTAAAATTGCTTTGCTTCCTCTGTATACCGCTCTTTTCGCTTTTTCCCGGTCTGGTCTTCAGTATGCCAGATTAACAGATTCTTTACCTTTAAATCCTGTGCAATCTTACTTGCCTCTTTTACCGTTTGATGTTGATATTGGTACGCATGAAACTTCGGTTCTTCATCAAATAAGCAGAAAGCTTCGGATAATAGCCAATCTACATTTTTACTATATTTTTTACCATTTTCTTTCAACGGCTCATCTCCAGCAAATACCAGTTTCTTTCCATTATCATACTCCATCAAAAAACCATATTGTTTCGCTTTTGTAGAACCAATATCAAAAAATGTAAAATCATAATTTAAAATATGTTTCCTTTCATGGTCTTTTACCAAAACAAACTTAATTCTTGTCTCCAAAAAAGCCTGGCTTCGTTTCTTAAGAATCATGCGGCACACATGTAATACCTTTCCCAATACTACATCGTTTCCGTAAAGATAAAAATCCCCCTCATATTCCTCCAGTTCTAACAACTCCGCAATCGTGCGAATTACCCATATCATCCCTAAAAAATGATCGGTATGTTCATGGGAAAGAAAGGCATAATGAAGCTTCTTCCAATTAAGATTCATAGTATCAAATGCCCGCAAGATGTCACTGCCCCCTGTCCCGTCCACAAGAAATAACTGATCATCTTCCTCAAAAACACAGGAGGTATTGATATATTTACTTACTGTTGCTGTTCCAGTGCCGATGATGTGCATTTTCATTGTAAAATCTCCTTTGTATTTTCTTTGATTAATACTTCCTTCTTTCCAGCGGATTCCCTTTCGGGTTTCTATGTAATCAGAGGGTTACAGGTCTCCGTTTCACTTCGGTCGTTGCAAAACGAGTGCCACTGGCACTCAGCCACCTCTGTTGAAAGACTAACCGACTACCGTTATGATAACACTCATGTTCGGATTATAACATATATCCTTTATCGTCACAATATGTCATTTTAATCCCCATAACTTACATTATATTGTTACAAAAAAGAACCCATACCATCTAGCATGAGTCCTTAAAAAAATCCTATCCCTTTCTATTTCACTTTCAGCCCTTTAAAAATCTTCGCATAAGTCTTCTTCACTTTCTTCGGCACCTTAATTTACCATCTTTTTATTTACACCCTTAAATGCCTTCTTGCTGGCTGTTTTCTTGGTGAGTTTTGTTGTCTTGATCTTTACACTTAACTGCTCTTGCGTTCTGGTTTTTCTGTTCTTTTTTCGGTTAAACCGAAATCTAAAGATAAAAAAATAAGTCTATCATATGGCACGCCATATACAGATTCAATTTTTCTTAAAATCGGGATATCTGGATATGATTTTCCTCTTTCATAATTTCCTAATGTGTCTGTACTTACTCCAATTTTTTGTGCTGCCTCTGGTAATACAGACTGGACGGTAAATAACAATAAAGCTAAAGGTCGTAAAATGGTTAATGACATGAAAAAATTATTACTACGAGCCTTTAACAGCGAATGCGATGAGACCATCGGAAAAGTAAAATATAATAATATAGAAACTTCCGTACGGAAAATCGTAAAAAGCGCCGAACAAATTCAAAAATTAGGAACCATCATGAGTGTATATATTAATCAATCCTATATAGATTTAAAAATAGTAGAATTATATCTGGCTTTTGAATACCAACAGAAAAAGCAACAGGAAAAAGAAGAACAACGTGAACTTCGTGCCCAGCAACGTGAAGAAGCAAAACTCAAAAAAGAAATTGAAGAAAAGCGAAAAAAAATTAAGAAAGAACAGACCCATTACCAGCAGGCACTTAAAAATCTTCTGTCCCAAATCAAAGAACATGGTGAGACCGAGGATTTGATCGCAAAAAAAGCGGAATTAGAAACTGAACTTTCCAATATTGATAAGTCCATAAAAGATATTGATTACAGAGAAGCAAACCAGAAAGCCGGATATGTATATGTTATTTCAAATGTAGGGTCTTTTGGTGAAAATATTTATAAAATAGGTATGACAAGAAGATTAGAACCGCAAGATAGAGTAGATAAGCTTGGAGATGCCTCTGTTCCGTTTAAATTCGATGTTCATGCCATGATATTCTCTGATAATGCTCCTGCTCTGGAGGCAGCTTTACATCGAGCTTTCGAAGACAGAAAGTTAAATATGGTTAATACCAGACGAGAATTTTTCTATGTAACACTCGATGAGATAAAGCAGGTTGTTAAGGAAAACTTTGATAAAACTGTGGAATTTATAGACTTCCCCGATGCTGAGCAATATAGGACATCTTTAAAGATGAGAGAACAATTGCTCGCATAATATTAAAAAAAGAGACCAGAGATGCCATATAATATCATCATTTATACTGTTCTCTTTTTATTTATAAAAATTTTATCTAACCAAATATCTGTTCAATACTTCTATAAGTTTATCCTTATATTTATACAAATCATTCAATGATTCGATGTAAAAACGAATAAATTTTTTATTTTCATCTGGAATCAATAATTGCTTTTTCCTTGTATCCAGATTAATTCTGCATATCTGCTTCCAACTATTATTCTTATAAAGTATCCCAAAATAACTCTCTGTGTCCTTATATTTGATATCTTCAATAGGCACAGTATCAGCTAACATACCACGAATAATATTAAAGGACTCAATTTCTGCCTCTGTTGTCACAATTTTAGATACTGGCTCTTCATTCCCCTGTTCTTCCGTATTTTCTGTTTCATCTTACATGGTATCAAAAACCTCATTTAATTTTTGATTTACGATATCATTTATAAAAGCTGAAAATGCTTTCCTAACCATAGGTTTGAATTTCTCAACCATATTTTTGTTTTTCTTACCAGTATATATGTCATTAAGTACAAATCGGACAAATTCATCTGATGGAGTATCAAACTCATCTTCGAAAACTTTTTTAATAAGAGTACTATATTTTAATTCTTCTGCAGCTTTGTATATATTAGATTTATCAAATGTCTCTTTTCTAAATTTCATTAATGCCTTTATTCCTGATTCATTTATATTTTCAAGATTCACCTCTACAAATGGTTCTAAATCCATGATATTATCTTTTTCAAGATCTGTATAGAATCTATAAACAATGCCATTTGTAAGTATTCCAAATTTAACTGGAGCTGCGGCAAAATATCTAAATAATTGACTTGCGTGCTTATCTAAATCTTCGTTACAGGATTTGCATTCTACAAATATGCATGGCTTTCCGTCTATAATAATCGCATAATCTACTTTTTCTCCCTTTTTAATGCCTACATCTGCTACATATTCTGGAAAAAATTCTGTAGGATTAAATACATCATACCCTAAAATCTGAAAAAATGGCATAATAAAAGAGGTTTTTGTTGCTTCCTCTGTAACTACTGAGTTTTTTAATGTCGATATTCTTTTTGACAACTGCTTAATTTGTTCATTGAAATCCATAATACTATTTTCTCCTAATTGTATAATTTTTTTATTATATAATATCAATTTTTATTCATAATTTATATTGACAAATCGTACAAAATATATGTTCATCTAAACTAACTGGATACTTAATGATATTTTTCTGAAACCCAAAATGAATAATATGCTACAAACCAGGATATACTTGAATTATCTGACTCAATATGATATATTGAAGTCAGAAAAGAGTAAATGGTGATATCATTTATGCACCAAAAACCCCTCGGTACCGCTAATACCGAGGGGTTTTATTTGGGGCTTGGTTGCCGTTGTTCTTTACTTCTTCTTCCGGCCAAACCACTTGCTAAGTAACTTCATAATCATCTCAACAATGATTCCTGAAATAATACCAGCCAATACCGAAAAAAGAAAAGAGTATAATGATATCATTTGTGCACCTCCCTTCCGTCACCAGTATAGGGAGCGGCAACGATGGGATTATAACATAATTTTCTAAAAAAGTCTTAAAAAATTAATAAAATCTTAATTTCTTAAAATCTCAATTTGTGATATAATCAAAATATAAAAAAACAGTTGACATAATATAGATATTATAGTAGACTAATATAGTTTTTTTGCCAGTTAGTATATAATTGATAATATAGAGAAACAAGAGTCTAAGAACTCGTCAATGAGGCATTGCGACCTCGCACCTAAAAAGGATTACATTCAAAATGTAATCCTTTTTATTTTGTCCTTTTTTATGTTATAATGTCTTTAATTATAATATGGGAGGAAATTATATTGAATGATGTAAAATTAAAAGACTTATATATGGGGCTACCTGATGGAGAAGTTGAAGCTCGTGATAAAAGATTTCAAGAACTTTTCTTTGATCCCAACAATAAATATAATGAAATAATAAATAGCAATGAAAAATTTTTGATTATTGGAAGTAAGGGAACTGGAAAAACTTATCTTTCTAAATATATTGTAGAACAATCTCCTTCTAAACAGACCTGCATCATAGTTGATCCTAAAAATTTTTGGATATGTAAACTCATAAATATTGATGAGCAAGAATTAACAAATGATTATATTTCAGTATTGTGCAAATGGTTTTTACTATATGAAATTGCAAATTCATTATTAAATAAGCATCGTTGGCTTAAACATCTTCCCAGATGCAAGCTAAATAAGCTGAGAAAATTTATGCTTGAATACAATGATGACACATTTTATAAAATAGTATCTTTATCTACTACTAATAATCAAGAGATTACTGGAAATCTTTCTCACGGTATTTCTCACTCTGACAAGTTACAGACTTCGAATTTTCAACACTCTGCCGGAATTAAAACATCTGATGGGGTTTCTTATGAGAGTACCCGCAAGAGATTTTTTGATTTAATTGATTATTTTGAACAACTCGTTTTTGATTGTTTTCAAATAAACGACCATCTACTTATTATTTTAGACGATTTAGATGAATTAAAAAAGGAAGCTGGTGAACAAAGCGAAAATATTATATATAATTTGATAACCGCTGCCAAAAAATATAATTTTTATTTTAATTCTCGTGCCAAGAGTCTTAAAATAATCATGCTATTGCGCAGTGATATATTAAATAAAATGCAGGGAAATCATCCTAATCTAAATAAAATAAAAACCTCCTGTTCCATAGATTTATATTGGTTACTTGACTCTACTCATGATAAATGGGACCATCCTTTAATTAGTATGATTTTTCATAAAATAAGGGCTTCCTGCGAACCCTATAAAAATCGTTCAAACAAAGAACTATTTGAAATATTATTTCCTGAATCAATTGACAAGAAAAATCCTCTTGACTTCTTATTAGATCATAGTCTTGGGCGACCTCGTGACATTGTTACATTTCTAAACTGTGCAAAAAAAGAATTTCCGGAGAGAACGTGTTTTTCAGCTACAGTTTTAAAAGAGACTAGAAAAATTTATGCTACAAATTTTTATAATGAAATGCTCAATCAAGCTTCTTTTTACAAAAGTAGTGCTTATAGTACGCAATGTTTAAAATTAATAGCTGGAATTAAAAGACCATCTTTTTCTTATAGTGATATCCAAACTCTTTATGAAGAAAACCGAACTTCTTATAGCGAAATTGATAATCTTGATGATGCCCTACATTTTCTTTATGAATTAGGGGCCATAGGGAATGCGTGGAAATCAAAAAAAGGAAAACATCGTACCTGTTGGTATTATAAAATAGATGCTATAGATGAGGTTGATTTATCCCAAAATTTCACTATTCATTATGGTCTAAGGAAAAAATTTTCATTATAGCCTTTTAACATTTTTCAACATTTCCTTGCACATATGTTCTGCACGCTGTATAATGACCCTATAAACGGAAAAAATCCGGTACTTGCCATACCGGATTTCTAGTAACCTATCAACCAGGATGGCTGATAATCTTTACATCACTTAGATTATACCACGCATCCTGCATTTTGCATAGGGTGTATTTTTTATACCCTTTTTTCGAAAGGATGATTTTCATGGGAAAAGTTAGCACACGAAAACGCGGAAAAACCTGGCAGTATTATTTTCAATTGGCCAGTGTGAATGAAACGAGAAAATGGAAAACCGGTAGCGGATACCGAACAAAGGCGGAGGCTCAGGCAGCCGGCACAAAAGCTTTGGCTGAATATAATAGCACTGGTATTGCTTTTAAGGTCTCGGAGCAATCTGTAGCTGACTATTTCGACTACTGGATGGAGCATTATGTAGAACAAGAACTTGCAGAGACAACTGTAAATACATACAAGAAAAGGATCCGTCTTTATATTAAACCTTATATTGGTTCTTACAAACTTAAAAATGTACAGGGAGAAACCTTACGAAACTTTCTGGCCGAGTTACACCGAACTGGTATGAGTAGAAATACTCTTACTTGTATTAAGGGAATGTTGACATCTGCATTTGGATATGCGACTGTACAGGCAAAGTTCATTTCTGTGGATCCGTCTTACAAACTGACACTTCCAAATAAAAGGAAAGATTCCGAGGTAGGCACAAGGAAAGAGAATCATATTTTTGTTGAAGAAGATATGTGGAATGCGATTATTGAACGCTTTCCAGAAGGCCATCCTTCCCACCTTGCTCTGATGCTTGGCTATTATTGTGGATTACGTCTTGGAGAGGTCTATGGATTAACCTGGGATTGCGTAGACTTTGAAAACAAAACAATTACAATAAATAAACAAATGCAAGAACCTTCTGGATGTGGTAAGTGGCTTCTGTATGTACCTAAGTACGATTCATCCAGAACAGTTACTGTTGGTAACAATGTTCTTGCCTTGCTAAAAAGAACGCTGGAATTTCAATTGACTGATAAAGAAACCTGCGGAGAATATTATCAAGAAAATTACATGAACTATGATGAAGAAACACACAGCCTTCTTTCACTTAATGATTTAAGGCCTGTACATTTTGTAAATGCTAAACAGGGTGGTCTTCTGGCTCACCCACGAAATATGCAGCACACTTCCCGCAGCATTCATGGTAAAGCAAAGAACTGTACTCTTATCAGTGAAGAATGGGACTTCCACAGTTTACGACATACTCATGCAACAATTCTTTATGAGGCAGGTGTTCCAATGCCACTGATCCAGAAAAGACTCGGGCATATTAATATTCAGACAACAAAACGCTACACAGATCATGTTACTAAGAAAATGCTTTCTATGCTTGATGAAGTAATAAATGGTGACAACATTGACAACAACTTAGAGTAAATGTTGTCAATATGTTGTCAAAACACAAAAATCGGGAGCCGAACGACTCCCGATAAATTTTTGTAAATCTCGTAAAACCTAGAATCTACCTGCCTTAGCAGCCTCCTCTACGCTAACTGCAACGGCAACTGTAGCTCCAACCATAGGGTTGTTACCCATTCCGATAAGTCCCATCATCTCAACGTGAGCTGGTACGGAAGAAGATCCTGCGAACTGTGCATCAGAGTGCATACGTCCCATTGTATCTGTCATACCGTAGGAAGCTGGACCTGCTGCCATGTTATCTGGGTGAAGTGTACGTCCTGTACCACCACCGGCATCATCGGAAGATCTTCCATTCTCCATGTCTTCAACTTCTTATCATACCCTTCC
>JABLTN010101288.1_pt1 | contig 13112 bp, 13 predicted proteins | sample 7160141 | NCBI WGS metagenome assembly JABLTN01 (sample SAMN14651226, study PRJNA627086) | human gut metagenome | isolation source: feces | host: Homo sapiens | reverse complement strand
GGGCATTGACGGCTATGAATTGCTTGACTATATCAAGACGACACAAATGCAGGAGCTTTTATAATTCCATAAGATGCAACCAGTATACATAAAAGCAACCCCAAAGCCTTTATGTTTATATTTCGTGATGTTCTTCCTGTGTATTTCATGTTTCCTCCAATCTACTTAATGATATTTCTATAATAAAACTAAAATTGGATAATGCCATAAGTACAAGTAAAAGCTGTATTTTCCAACCACCGCCAGACAATTTGCGCAAAAACTATTCGTGACTGCTTTTTTATGATTCTCAATAAAATTGATCAATAACATATACCACACACTGATCACAAACATTCCACCTTGATATAGAAGGGAATCTGTTCCATATACAAAGTGGAAGAGAATTAAAATTGTACACGTCGAAAGTACAACGCAAATACGTCGCCAAAAAGTCGAAAATGTTACACGACAGAATGAATATTTCTGTCGCATAACACCAAGCAGTATTCCAAGAAAGATATTAAATGCCATAGTATCCGTACCGTAATACACACGCGATGGATCCTCTCCCGGAATATACTTATGAAGCATTTTATAAACTGATAACAATGCAAGTACCCCAAAAAGCCAACAAGCAATCCCTCTCCTCTGTTTGTTTCGTTTTGCATTGCGAATGCTCAACTTACAATATCCCCAAAAAAGCAATGGCCATATCAAATAAAACTGCATTTCGACCGACAAATACCATAAATGTGTAAATGGTGAACTTACTGTGTGTTTTTCAAAATAAGATGCATTTTGTGCAATCTGCCACCAATTGTTATATCCTAAAAATATACTCGCTACTTGTTGACGGATGCCGATCATCTGTGGACTGTTACGTATTGTCATATACGCACATACACACATTACCATTACAAAACATGGGAACATAATTTTTTGTATCCTATTTTGGTAATAAGCGCATATATGAAAGGAACCATTTCGCCACTTTTGCAGGGTAGAAGTAAACATCAAATACCCTGATAGTACGAAAAACAACGGTACTCCCAAAAAACCACCCGGAACATAATTTGGAAAGGCATGATATAAAACAATCCCCAGAATCGCAATCCCCTTTAATGCATCCAATGGAATACGTGTCTTATCCCACTCCCGTGTCTTATCCTGCTGAAATAAAGATAGGTTATTTTGTTGTAAAGCCATTTGATTTTGCAATGTCTTTCGATTTTGTAATACCATTTGGTTTTGTAATACCATAACGAACCCCCTTTTCTGCTCATAAACCAACAACCAATTTGTCATAGTGCAAGTATTTACTTACATTCTCAACTATGATTTTGCTGTGGTCAAGCATGAATTTTACTTTGTAAACCATACTATACACGCTATGTTTTACAATGTCAACCACTTTTTTTCACTGCGCTCAAACTATCCACGTGATTTCTTATTTTGTTAACTCTCTGATGAATACATATCTGAAAGATTGTCTGAGATGTCCTGATTTTAGCAAAGTATCATCCATTTTGGGACGGGACGCTTTCGGAATCCTTTATACATTGTTATACATAATAATTTTGGTTGACAACATAAACTAAATAGTCTAAAATAATAGCCATTAACTGTAATGTTCATTATAGGAAAGAAAGGTTTGGTTATAGCGTGAACGATAAAATTAAAGTAACAAATAGCGAATGGTATGTCATGAACTGTCTTTGGACAGCCGAACAATCATTGCCTTTAATGCAGATAGTTCCTTTGCTAAAGCAAAGTAATGGTTGGAGCAAAAGTACTAGTGCAACAATGGTTCGTCGTATGAGTGAAAAAGGACTTATCGGATATAACGAGCAGGGTAAAACAAAATATTTTTTCCCAAAGGTAAACAAAGAAGATGTTGTTGTTCAAGAAACTAAAGATTTCTTACAGCGTATTTATGATGGAAGTGTAGGAACAATGATGAGTGCACTTGTACGCCAAAACGATCTGTCTTTGGATGACATTCACGAATTACAACAGATTCTGAAAGACGCAGAATCAAAAGCGAAAAAAAGTAAGGAGTAACTGAAAATGGTAGATTTTATGTTATGGTTTTTAGAATCTTCCTTGTTAATATTATTTATACTGGGAATACGCAAAATATTCAGTGGAAAAATCAGCTATCGTGCTATTTATGCATTATGGCTTGTTGTTGTATTTCGCTTTATGATCCCGGTAAATATTATCCCAACCCCTTTTGGTTTTGCAGATAACATGAAAAAATCGCTGGATCATCTTGAGCTAGAACTTTCTACCGCTGCGAATAACCCTGCAGCGATACCGCAAAAAGCACCAAATTTCACGTTACAAAAATCTGCCAACAAAAGCATTGGTGATACAGAAATAACTGCTAACAATACAAAAGACACAACCGTCGAACATAATAATGTTTTGACAAACTCTGAAGAAACGCATAGCTTAAATACGCCGCAGAAGCAGGAGAGAAGTCGTGACAACTCACTTTCATTGCTATTACTTGCACTTCCAATAAAGCAAATAGCCATGACCATATGGGGAATTGGAACGGTTCTCTTGTTGTTGTGTTTTGTATTGTCTAATCGACATATGACTAAACAGCTGCATAAATATCGTGTTTTTATTTCGCGAGTTGGCAATCTCGATATATTTGCTGTTGATACTATTCCAACACCGTGCTTATACGGCTTGAGACATCCAGCCATTTACATCCCGTCATTTTTGTTGGATGAGCAGGATCCACGCCATGTCTCACCAAACGAACTTCGACATATTATTGCTCACGAATCCGTACATTACCAGCATAAAGATTATATCTGGTCGATTCTACGCATGGCATTATTAACAGTCTACTGGTTCAATCCGCTGGCATGGATTGCAAGCAGTTGTTCTAAAAAAGATGCAGAACTATATTGTGACGAAACGGTATTGCAGCAGATTGGCTCGAAACAGCGTTTTGAATATGGTAATCTATTGATCAAACTTGCTGCAAAACCAATGATTGGCGGTTTTTGTTATTCCGTTGTACCAATGAGTCGCAAAGGGCGGGAGATGGAACGACGGATCAAAGAGCTAAGCTGTCCACAGAAACGCTACAAATGGTTGATACTTCCAATGTTTCTGTTGCTGCTATTTGGAATAGTCATCACCTGCAGTACCGGTACTGGCCTAGCAGTAAAAAGCAAAGCAACAGAAACATCTTCTGTAGCTATAAACGAGACTTTAGCACAAGTATATGCTCAAAATTTTTATTCGCATAATTTTGTGATGAATTCTTTGTCGGAAAAAAGCTTTGCAGAGCAGGCATTGACTATTAACACCTCGTCTTGCAATCAATCAAATGCCTCCTTCGCAAATGTATTGCTGGCAAGCAACAATGTTTCAAATACAATAACCGTAGAAGATACTATAGATGCCACAGATTATAAACTGTGCGAATCTTTGTTCCGCCGTTATGTTTCCGCATTTACAAATGCTATAAATACCGGTAATACAAAATTTTTAAAAACAGTACTTGCAGCAGATGCATACCATCAACAGAGTTCACTTGCCAAAAACTACTACAAACGCGGTATTCGCGAAAATGCTAAGTCTTTGGAAGTAACCTCTGAACAGACAACAGATCAAAAAGTGTACGTACTATCCAACGAAAAAATATATGTACGTTATGCAGATCAAACACAAAAACTAATCAAACAACGTTACCGCTATACCTGCGAAAAGATTGACGGCCAATGGTTTATCACAGAAATGTCTGATATTGAATAACCTAAGCCTCCCATACTGGAAGGTTTGCTGTTCAAACCACATATTGCTTATTATGTCAGTAAAATAATCGCTATTTTGTAACAGATATTGATTACCGCTGCTTCTTTTGGTGCAATTGTACCGCTGAAGCAGCTTGACGTTTCTTATCATCATCCAACGCTGCATAATGCTTACGTGTTGTATTTACATCATTATGTCCCAAGACCTCTGCAACCAAATAAATGTCGCCTGTTTGGCGATACAACGAAGTACCATAGGTACTTCGTAATTTATGCGGTGTAATATGCTTAAACGTTGTTACCTGACTTGCATATTCCGTCACCAGATTCTCAACGGCCTGTACACTAATACGGCGTCGCTGGATGGAATAGAAGAGTGCATGTTCATGACCTTCTTTCGGAATAATTTTACTTCTGGAATCTTCAATATAATTCATCAAAGCTTCCCGAACTTCTGCTCCAAAATAAACAAACTCCTCTTTACCACCTTTTCGAATAATACGAATTCGATCATCTCGAAAATCCAGATCTTCAATATCCAGACCAACACATTCAGAAACACGGATACCTGTTCCTAAAAACAACGTAAATATGGCAATATTTCTTAATCGATTTTTTTCATAGTAGGTTTTCTTGATCCCGGTTAAATTATCGCCACCATGTTCCACCAATTCTAATAATTCATTTACCTCGGAAGAATCCAATCGAATAATTTCTCGATCATGTAATTTGGGCATATCTACAACAACGGTAGGATTATTTTGAAGCTTACCACGCTTTTGATAATATAGATAAAAACTGCGTAAAGAGGCCATTTTACGATGAATACCACGTTCATCGTTTGTAAATTCCTGCCCATCGTATGTATACAGCTTCAAATATTCCATATATTCCTCGATATCTACCGGCTCTAATTGGTCTAAATATGACAATTCAATATCAGAAATCGGCTTAGACGCAAACAAAGGATTCGCACTCTGTAAAAAGCGAAAAAAAGTACGTACATCATAAGCATAACCAATCCGAGTCTTAATTGTTGTTGTCGGTTCAATTCCCCGAAAATAATCTTTACAAAAACTAGGAAGTTCCTGCAAAAGATCACGCAGCCTGCTGATATTCGTTGCTTTTAATTGTTGATGATATGTTTTTGTACGTTTCGTACCCATAAAAATTCACACATTCCTTTCTAAGTTCGCTAAAAACCACAAAGCAAACTATAACTTGCAAAGCATTCACAGACGACATTTAACATTGCCAAAAGTCTCATCAAGTGAAAAAGCTTTAATATATTCGGAAACATACATATATTATACCCGAAATATGTCGTTTTGACAATATCTCTTTGGTAAACTGGGGTTTATCCAAGAGATTGATTTTAGCAAATACTGCTCTTCTTTCTCTATTTTATTATGACAGAAATTTGAAACTCAGGTCTTTTGACAACCTAATCTTGTTAAGGAACACAGAGTCGCTTGCGATTCTTTCGCGCTCGAGCGGTGCTGTTTACAGCTAACTTCTTCTCCGCGAGATGCGCATCCTCGCGGAGCGTTTTTTACTTTATAGGAAACTTCTCGTTTCCTATAAAGTAAAAAAAGATGTTGACAGCTTTTATAGCCTTCAACATCTTTTATCATGTATGTATAAAATTATTTCGTCATTCGCCTGCTGATCGCAAATTCTAACGCAGCCAAATCATCAGAACTTAACTTCTGATTGACCAAATATTCTGTAATAAATTGTGAGACCGATCCATTGTACAATTTATTTAACAAAGCTTTCGTTTCGATTTCCTGCACTTTTTTCTTAGATACGTTTGCTCGACATATAAAGCCAGGATCTTCTCTGGTGATCGCACCTTTTTCGATCAAACGTTTGATCACTGTATAAGTTGTATTTTTCTCCCAGCCAATATATTCTTTGATGATCTTGGAGATATCTTTTGCAGCCAGCGCCTTATTAGACCACAATAACTCCATAACATTTAATTCTCCCTCATGCAAACGTAAATCTTTCATAATCGCTACCTCGTTTCCTGTCGATTTCATCCGACAACAAATTAATTCTACATATTAAGAATAAAATCGTCAATGGCAAAACTGCACAATTAAAACAGTCTACAATTGTGTAACTTTTAATACTACAATTGTAGACCACAATATCTTTGATTCTACCGATGTAGAAACCACTAATTATAGGCCTTGCCTGATTTAATAAATTACAATTTTTTAGTCTTCTTTTAGTTTTTTCAGTAATTTTTGAAAATAATCCGGCAATGGAGCGTCAAATTCCACATATTTTTTAGTGGTTGGATGGATAAAACCCAGTGTTTTTGCATGAAGTGTCTGTCCTGTTAATGCGTAGGGACTCTTCTGTGGTCCGTACACGGTATCTCCTAAAATCGGGTGTCCGATACTGGACATATGAACACGGATCTGATGAGTACGGCCTGTTTCCAAATTGCAAGCTATATAATTAAATTTTCGATTTAGATGATCTAATACCTGATAATGTGTAACTGCCGGCTTTCCGTTTTTTTCGTTGATCGCCATTTTTTTGCGATCAATTGGATTCCGTCCTATTGCACCTGTTATTGTGCCTTGTTCTTCTGATAGATTATTCCATACGATGGCATGATAGGTTCGTGTAATAGAATGGACCGCCAATTGTTCTGCAATAAATTGATGTGCCTTGTCATTTTTGCAGACTACAAGCACTCCTGTAGTATCTTGATCGATACGATGAACAATTCCCGGTCGCATCACACCATTGATCCCGGAGAGCGAATCTTTACAATGGTACAAGAGTGCATTAACCAACGTCCCCTCATAATGTCCCGGTGCAGGATGTACCACCATTTGTTTTGGCTTATTTACAACAATAATATCCTGATCTTCATATAAAATATCAATCGGAATATTTTGTGCTATAATGTCCGGTTCACGAAGTTCTTCAGGCTCAAAGTAAATCTCATCATGTTCCATCACTTTATAACTGCTTTTTACTGCCTTACCATTTATCAATACTCTTCCATTTTGAATTGCTTTTTGAAGTGCTGCTCGCGAATAATCCGATAGCATTTTTGACAAATATTTATCTAGCCGAAGTCCTATCACATCTTGATCCGTTACTCGAAAGCAAATGTTTTCATTCCTGCCTGACATAGCTCACCTCGCAAAATCTTCTTCTTTGTAATAAAATAACAATAATAGTAATGCGATCACGGCTCCGACCACAACATAACAATCTGCAACATTAAATACAGGAAAATGAATCAATGAAAAGTAAAAAAAATCGACAACATATCCCCGTGCAAAGCGATCGATCATATTACCAATTGCCCCAGCTGCGATCAAAACAATGGCACTCTGCAGCGGTCTCCATTTCCTGCCACTGCCCATCTTGCAATAAAAATAACACAGCCCACCAAATATGATAAGAGTGACGATCAATAATAAAACTCTTTGATTTTGCAAAATTCCAAACGCAGCGCCTCTATTTTCTAAATATTCCAATTGAAACACTCCGGGAATAAGTATAACATCCGGATGTCCCTGCAAAAAATGCACAGCAAGATATTTGCTTCCCTGATCAATTGCCAGCAAAAGAAACAGGGCAATCACTCCTAAAACATGTTGTCTTTTCATTCTTGTTCCTCATTTCCATCTACACAAAATCAGTTGATTATGTTGTAATTACTGCGTCTACCACCTACATAAACTCTTATATATGATCATGCCGCAAATTACCACAGCCAACACTTATGACTATTTCTTCATTTGATTACGCTCATGATTACGCTCACGTTATTTCCTTCGCTGGTCACGCCGTAATCACAGCATCAAGTGCCTGAGATAGCTCTTCATCGGTGACATCATCTGTCATTACTGCATTTCCAAGGCCATCCAACAAAATAAAACGAATCTGCCCTGCATTCATTTTTTTATCATTCTTTGACACACGAATAATATCTTCTTTTGTTAAGCCTTCAACTGTTGTTGGCAACTGCATCTGCTGAATCATCTCACAAATAGTTCGATACTGTGCTTCTGTAATCATATTTCTCAAATAAGATAAATACGATGCTGCAACCATACCGATGGCAACACATTCTCCATGAAGAAGTTCAAAATTCTTTAATTTTTCAATGGCATGACCAAGGGTATGACCAAAATTCAGCAGAGCACGCTCTCCCTGTTCCTTCGGATCATTTTCGACAACTTGCCGCTTGATATCACAACTTCCGTAAATAATCTCCGCTAATGCGGATAAGTCTCTATCATTCAATGCCATAATATTCTTTTGAATGGTATCAAAATAATTCATATCCTTGATCAATCCATGTTTAATAATTTCACCAAACCCCGAAAAATATTGTTCTTTTGTCAATGTCTTCAATGTAGAAACATTCATATAAACTGCCGATGGCTGATGAAATGCACCTACCATATTCTTATATCCACGGAAATCAACGCCGGTTTTTCCGCCAATACTGCTATCTACCATAGCAAGTAGAGAAGTCGGCAACTGGATAACACGAATCCCTCGCAAATAAGTTGCCGCAGCATATCCGGTCATATCACCTACAACACCACCACCAAGCGCAAGCAAAATGTCTTTGCGATCAAAATGTGCCTTGATCAATACTTCATATAAATCTTCAATGACATCCAACGTTTTCGAAGATTCCCCAGCCGGAAACGAAAATACGCAAACATATGCAGCTGCCTTTTGGGCAATAGTCTTCACTTTTTCTGCATAATGAGCTCCCACTGTATCATCGGTTACAATACATATTTTATGCGACTGAAGTGCAAAGTTCTGTAATACCTCTTCTAATCCATCATAATTGTCTGCCAAAGTAATATCATACAAGGGTTTGCCATCATAATGTACTGTCATTTTTTGTTTTGTCATAGTAAAGAACCTCCATGTTTGCATTCTCTATTCCACAAAAGGAAAGAGGGCTTATTCGGCCCCCTCTCGCATTCATATAAGAATCATTGTGATTATAATTCCGGATCAATAAAACTGAATGGATTGGCATCCATTGCAGGAGCCTGAGGCTGCGCTGTCGGTGCCGGTGTAACACCCGGTGTCTCAAACATTCCACCAAGATCCATTAACGGATCATCAATAATGCCATTACTTGCTCCGTCTGCTGCTGGTGCCGGTTCAGCCGCTGCAGGTGTCTCCGCAACAGTTTCCATTCCACCGATCAGATCGTTTGTAGCAAACATATCCGTTCCACCACCAATCAAGTTATCGGCTGTCGGCTCACTACCACCGATCAGATCGTTACCACCAAGAATGTCATTCGGTACCGGCTCACTCATTGCAGGCTCTGTTCCACCGATCAAGTCATTGCCACCAAACATATCTACTCCACCGAGCAAATCGTTTGCTACCGGTTCACTTGCTACAGGCTCTGTTCCGCCAATTAGATCGTTATCAGCGAACATATCTGCCCCACCGAGAATATCATTCGATGCAGACTCGCCGCCACCAATCAATCCATTATCCACTGGAACTGCTGGTTCTTCAGCAGGCGTTGTGATCCCAGGAATATCCATCAGCATCGGATCTGCCGCCGGCGTTGATGGTGCAGTTGCATCTACAGTCGGAATATCTAAGCCCAAATCTAGGGAAACTGAACTTCCCGCCTCTGTTTGTGCAGGTGAATCCGATGAAATGTCTAACGATATATCACCTACCGGTGACATATCTACGGATGAAACATCCAAACTAACTCCATTATCCTCCGCTGCAGGTGCTGTATCCGATGTAATATCTGAAGATACATTCAGAGTGATTCCCTCATTCAAGGTACTAGCTACCTCCTGCTCTGCATTAACTCCGGCAACATCAGCGATCGAACCTGTTGTGCTTTCTGTATTGTCTGACGGAAGATCGCTAAAAGATCCTTCTGATGAAACCGGAACTGTAAAGGATACCGGTTCAACAGGCACTTCCTCAACCTTAGGTGCATCAGCATTATCATCTGGCAATTCAACAAATGGAGCCGGAGAACCAATATTGATCGGAATGATTCCAGGATCATCCATTACCATATCAGCACTTGGCGCCTCATTCATCAATTCCTCTAATTCAGGAACAAAAATAGAAAAGCTCTCGCTGTCCAGCATCTCAATCTGTGCCTCTGCAAGTTTCTTAAACTGTAATCTATAATTTTCATAGCTCTGTACAAGTTTACGCACATGATTTCTTGTTTCTTCCAACTCACGATTAGCTTTTGCTTTTGTAATCTCCGTTTGTGCCTGTGCCTCTCTGCGCAGTGATTCAATCTCTGCCTTAGCCTCTCTTGTCATTGCTTCTGCCTTTGCAGTTGCTTCAGACATAACAGAGTCGGCCTGTGTCTTAGCAGCCTCCTGTGTTTCTGTCGATGTCTTCTCAGCAAGCACCAGAGCCTTCTGGAGTGTGGATTCCATTTTCTTGTAATACTGGATTCCCTCACTCAAAGAACTGATTTTCTCTTTTAAGCTTTGATTTTCTTTGTACAACTCCTCATAACTGCCACGAATTTCCTCCAAAAAGTCATCTACATCCTTTTTGTCGTATCCTCCCATCTTCGATTTAATTTCTCGATTCTGGATATCAATTGGTGTAAGCATACTCATACCTCCCTAAATGTATTGTTGTACCATGATGTGATATCTTCCCTTTTTTGATCGTACACCTGTCTGACGAAATCGGTATTTTCCATATCCTCTGACAGATATAATATCTCCTTCTCTCAGAAGTTTTGCATTCTCAGTACAACACTTTCCGTTAATATATATATTGCCATCCCGGATCAGTTGTAACCCCTGTGTACGCGAAGTGCGAATTGCAACTGACAACACTGCATCTAACCGCGGCGTTGTTACGCTTCCCGAAATGTCTTTATATTTTTGTTCCCAGTGGAGTTGGTTTAATGGGATACATTCTGTCTTCACAGTAGTATGACGGATTCGATCTAATTCCAAGATCAAGCTCTCCATATTGGATTTACAAAAAACATATCCAACGGCCGCCGAAGCACCTTCCGGTCCCTCCATCCGTACAAGAATGTCTCCTATCTGATCTCGTTCCAATCCCATCCCCATGACCGTCCCCAAGTAGTCACGATGTGTCAATGCTTCGCCAAACTTCCGGTTTACCGGTGCGATCCTGATACATGATATAGGAAACTGTGTATCAGATATTCGATCCATATATTCCGGTGGCATAAACATAAGAACCCGACGATCAGCCTCTTCATATCCGCCATAAGCATATAATGGCAGTTGTTCCACATGTGTATCCGGATATAATTCTGCCAATGCCTGACAGGCTAACTCCTGCTGTGTGATCGTTACGAAATCACTATAAACACAAATTCCACGTTGATATGCCATATTGCCCAAATCCCGAAAACGCTTGTATAATATTTGGTCTTCTTTTGAACGTGGCATTCTTAAAATTCCTTATTCAGCGTCGGGATATTAAATCCATCTCCCTCAGCCATATTTTTAATATAATCGCCGGATATATCAATATTTTTAGGTGAAAACACAAATATGTAACGGGAAACCTGACGCATATTTCCGGAGATTGAAAAAATACAGCCGGAAATAAAGTCCATAATACGCTGTGCTTCCATAATATCAATGCCCTCGAGATTAACAACGACAGGCTGTCCATCCATCAAAACTTCGCACACCTGCTGTGACTCTCCGAAATTACTTGGCTTGATAATACATACTTCCAAACCGTTTGGTGCCGTACGAATAGGAACGACCTTATTGGTCGATGTCCGAAAACTGGTTCGTTTCGGCTGTGGTGCCGGCTCATCATAATCATCAAAAGATGGTGCTTCCTGTTTAGCAGCTCGCTTCTCCTCTCGATAGCGCGGTCTTACTTCTTCTTCCTCAACATAATCATCCGCAAAATCGTCATCATAATCTTCATCTTCCGGTGCAAGTTTGAACCAATTTAAAATTGAATCAATTCCCATGTTATAACCTCATTTCTGTATGAAGAACTTCATACATATATTTTGTGCTCAAACAATCTCTGTGATCATAAAATATCTATCATACGCTGATTGCTTAAACAGCATAATTCCTTTCTCCGAAAATCCCGGTACCAACGCGCACATGAGTTGCACCTTCTTCAACAGCAATCTCGTAGTCGTTGGTCATTCCCATAGAAAGAACATTCATATCAATATTATCAATGTTTTTCGCACTAATGTCAACTAACAATTTGTGTAATTTATGAAAAATCGGACGATTTTCTTCTGGTTTTTCGACAAATGGCGCTATCGTCATTAAGCCTCGCACATGAACACGTGGCAATTTGGCAATCTGTCGGATCAAACTCTCGGTTTCTTCAGGCTTGATTCCAAATTTACTATCCTCACCAGCAACATTAACTTCTACTAGAATGTTTGCATGAACATCCTTTTTCTCACATTCTTTTTCGATTGCCTCAGCCAAATGGAGCGAATCCACGGAATGGATCAAACCGGCTCGTCCAACCACATATTTCACTTTATTCGTCTGTAAATGTCCGATGAAATGCCATTCCAGATTTTTAGGAAGCGCCTCATATTTTTCTTTCATTTCCTGTGCTTTATTTTCACCAAACTGTGTTTTACCGGCATCTATCGCTTCCTCGATCATCTCGATCGGCTTTGTCTTGCTCACAGCGATCAGCGTAACCTCTTTCGGATCACGACCACTGCGTTCACAAGCTTCATCAATCTTTTGCTGTACCTTGATCAAATTTTCACGTACCATAGTCTTTCATTCCTTTCTAATATATGATCTGATTTTCTTTCATCAGCTTTGGATTCAAAATAATATGGTCATATGTTGACAGTCCATATACCATATTATTTTTTGCAATTGTATATTCTTCATTTTCATACAATTTGTCAATCAATTGAAAGCGGCAATACCCTTGATTACAATTATATACGCCGTTTAACGTGTCTGTCTGTGACAGCGTCGTTTCTTTCGACGAAGCATTATCCTTACGGATCACTGTGCCTGCCTCAAAGGAATCCTTGTCAATATACACCATATCGTTATCATCGATGTAATAAACATCAATTGCCACAAGCTTATTATCGGTAACCGATTTTAAATAATAAGTGCCGTTATCATCGTTTGGTCCATTTGATAAATACTCCTTCGGGAATACATAGCATTCCTTTTTTATAATGGAAGAATTCGGTATTTTCAAGCCTTGCGCATGATTGAATTCAATATGAACATCAATATAACGATTTTCCAAATATTGGATCATATATTGATTAAGATCTAATTTGGCATATTGCCCGCCGTTGCTTGTATACGTCGTTACCGG
>JABLTN010017582.1_pt1 | contig 13112 bp, 14 predicted proteins | sample 7160141 | NCBI WGS metagenome assembly JABLTN01 (sample SAMN14651226, study PRJNA627086) | human gut metagenome | isolation source: feces | host: Homo sapiens | reverse complement strand
CGGGTTTCTAGTGCATTTAACGGGGGGAACTGGAAAAACCAAGGGATAAAACACTCCTTCCACTTCTGGGTTGCCAGCTTTTTCAGATTCATGGCAGCAAATTTAAGCTTCACCCAGTTCGTAACCTGGGCCAAGCCTCTGTATTGTGTATAACGCATAGCGTGTTTTTCTTTGGCGTCTGCAAAGACACGTTCAATGGTCTCTTTCCGTTGCTTGTAAAGGCTCTGGTACTTCGGTGTATAGCGTGCGTCATCTGCCAGCTCTTCGTAATGTTTCCAGATATGCCTCTGTACGGTTTTTACGCAGTCTTTGGAGTGGGTGCAAAGCTCTCTTGTCGGACACTTGGCACAAAGCCGTGCATCACTTTTGTATTCCCTGTAGCCGTCCCGGTTTGTGGTGGCATATATGGGGCGTCTTGTAGGCAGAATCGGCAACAATGGTCTCTGTTTCGGGAAATGTCTTCGTTACCTTGTCGTACACCTCGTCAAAGGCAACGCTGTCGTGGACATTTCCGGGCGTTACCACTGTCTCAAGCACGAAACCGTGGCTGTCACAGGCCGTATGGGCCTCATATGCAAACTGCCGCTTGTGGCTGCCCTTTACGAACAAGCCACAGTCCGGGTCGGTCACGCTTTTCGTGACTATATGCGCTTTATCTTTCTTTCGCCTCGCCAGTTTCTTCTTGGATGTGTTATCTCTGCATTTTTTCGGTGGCTTTGGAGGCTCATCGTCGTCTTCAAAAGGCTTCTTCCCATGAGCTTCCCGGTCTGCGTTGACTTCCTCCATCAGTTCCTTCGCATAGTGCTTGGACGCCACAGGCACCTGCTCTTTTATCTGCTTCTTTGTATTGGCATTTGCCTTAATATGGGTGCCGTCTATAAAAACTGCCTTGGGGGACAGATATCCCGCTTCCGCCACCTCTTCCAGTATCCACGCAAAGACCTGGTCCACGGTTTCTGCGGTAAACCGATGACGGAAATTATAACTCACCGTGGAGAAATGCGGTGTTTCCTCTTGCAGCGTATATCCCAGAAACCAGCGGTAGCAGATATTTGCGCTGATCTCATCCGCTGTCCTCCGCAGAGATGGCAGGCCGTACAGATGCTGGATCAGCACCATCTTGAACAGCACAACAGGGTCCACACTGGGCCGCCCGTTATCTTCGCTATACAATGGTTCCACCATTTCATAGAGCCGGTTAAAATCTACTGCTTCATCTATTTTTCGCAACAGATGGTCTCTCGGCACCAGACTTTCTGTATCTACAATCTCTACGATTCCGCGATCCAGTTTTCCGCGTTCCAGCATCTTTCATCACCCATATTTATTATACCATCTAAATACGAAAAAGCCCAGCCGTTGCTGGACTTTTTCGACAGACTGACAGCTGACGTGAAAATCACGTCAGCTGTTTAATTCAGCGCTTTATCTTATCTGTAAGCTTGCGCACGGCGTCGGTGAAAGCACGCAGATCGCGGTTCGAGCGTCCCTCGCAGCCGCGCACGGCCTGCATGAGCGCCTCGGCGGCGCGCAGAAGCTCGGTAAACAGCGGATTGACCTTGCGCTCGGCAGAGGGAGCTTTCGGCGTTTTAACAATGGGCCTGCCCTGCGTCACGACTGTGAAGCGGCCTGCCGCAATGTCAAACTCCGTGCCGCTGTATGGTGCAAATGCGCGGTAGCCGAGCTCGTTATTCAGGCAGGCTGTGAAGCTGTCGGCACTTTCGGGGTCGCCGTGATTGACGAAAACAAGCTCCGGCTTTTCGGAGAAGCCCTTGAGCCATGCGATCAGTCCTTGCTTGTCGGCGTGGCCGCTGACACCCGGAAGCGAAGCGATCTCGGACTCGACCTCGATCTCCTCGTTGAAGAGCTTTACTTCCTTTGCACCGTCGTGCAGTGCGCGGCCGAGCGTTCCGACCGCCTGGTAGCCGACGAACAGGACAAGACACTCTGGACGCCACAGATTGTGCTTAAGATGGTGGCGTATGCGGCCGGCATCGCACATGCCGGATGCAGAGATTATGACCTTCGGAGTTTTATCCTCGTTTATGGCCTTGGATTCCTCCTGACTTACCGACAGACGGAGCCCGGGGAAGCACAGCGGATTTTCGCCCGAGCGGATAACGGCCTGCATTTCCTCGTCAATATAGCTCGAGTCGCACTGCAAAAACACGCTCGTTGCCTCGATGGCAAGGGGACTGTCAACGTAAACGGGAAAGTCGGAATGCCCCGTTACAAGGCCGCGATTTTTGATCTCGCGGATAAAATACAGCATTTCCTGCGTTCTGCCGACAGCAAACGACGGGATCACGACATTGCCGCCGCGGTCGAGCGTGCGCTGGATGCATGCGGAAAGCTCGGCAATGTAATCGGGGCGCTCATCGGCGTGGTTGCGGTCACCGTAGGTGGACTCGATCACGAGGTAATCGGTTTTGTCGATGTGCTTCGGGTCGCAGAGTATCGGCTGGTCGAGGTTGCCTATATCGCCGGAGAAGACGATCTTCTTTTCGCAGTCGCCCTCTTTGAGCCAGATCTCGATAGCTGCCGAACCGAGCAGATGCCCGACATCGGTGAAACGGATCGTGACCGATTCGTTGACCTGCACCTGGCTGCCGTATTCGCATGGGTGCAGCAGCTTCATAAGCCCTGCAACATCATCAAGATCGTAAAGCGGCTCGACGGCGGCTTCACCGCGGCGCATCGCCTTGCGCGATTTCCATTCGGCGTCGGCCATCTGTATGTGCGCGCAGTCGCGCAGCATTATGTCCAGCAGCGAGCATGTAGCGCCCGTAGCGTACACGGTGCCGCGGAAGCCGTTTTTATAAAGCAGCGGCAGCAGACCGGAGTGGTCAACGTGCGCGTGCGTCACCAGTGCAAAGTCGAGCACCGATGCCGCGACCGGCAGCTCCTGATTTTCAAAAAGGTCCTTGCCTTGCTCCATACCGCAGTCGATAACACCTTTTTTGTCGCCGACTTCGAGAAGAGTGCAGCTGCCGGTGACCTCATGGGCAGCGCCTAAAAATGTTACCTTCATGCTTCTGACCTCACAGCTCCGGAGTCCAGCCGTCGGCAAAGCCTGCGTCGGCCTTGGGCTTTGTAAGCTCAACATAGTAGCCTGCGTAGGTCAGATCCATGTACGGCAGCACGAAGAACTGCACCAGAATGCCGAAGCCGATAACGCCGATGATCTGTGCAATGATAGACGGTCCGATTGCGCCGGCAAGCCATTCGCTGACTGAGTCGGCAATGCCGATAAGCAGCGTCCAGCCGATGAAGCTAAGATCCATCCAGAACAGCTCACCCTTGTGGCCGACCATAAGGCGCTTGCTTTCGCTTATGCACTGCAAAGCGCTCATCTCCGGGTGCTCAAGCAGCAGATACAGTGCCATGCGATAGCGGTACATTGCGATTATGCCGGGAACGATGAACAGCAGCGACCAGAGGAAAACGAATATACCCTCGAGGATGTACAGCCAGATGACACGGAAGAACATGCCGAACGCATCGAAAAGGTTCCAGTAGCTTGTTTCCATTCCACGCACCGTGCGCAGGCAGTAGATCGTGAAGCCGGCGCCAATCACAAGCGACACTATGCCTACGGCGAGATTAAGAAGAGCTGCGCCCGGAGTCGGAAGGGCCTGCTCGATCGCATAGGCAAACTGATCCGGATCAAAGCTGTCGTATGCGCCTGTGCCAAAGCCGACGTCATAGCCGATACCAAACTGCTCATAAACCGACTGAAGTTCAAACGACGAGCCGCCGACAAGCTTATACGATAGGAAGCCGAGCACCGAGATGATGAGAAGATATATGATCGCGGTGACAACGGGCTTTGGTTGGGCGGTGCGAATGAGGTTTTTCGACTGCGCCTTCAATTGCTTTCTGTCCATATGTCAGACCTCCTGATAGTTATGCTGCAATTATATCATCATATGCCGCAAAATAACATAGCAGTGGCAAAAAAATATTAAACTATGATAGTTTTTCGGGTTCAAAGCAGCTTCCGTTGAAGTACCACAGCTCATCAAAGCCGCAGCTGCGAGCTATCTGCTCGCACAGGTCAAAGGCGCAGCATATGCTGCTTGCCGAGTGCGAATCCGAGCTTATCACGATACGTCCGCCTATATCGTGAAGGTGGCGCAGAAGCTCCGGCGAGGGATAGGGTGTCGTTCTGTAGCCACGGCTTATAGCGCCCGTGTTCATCTCGAATATTTTCTCGGCGGCATTGAGCGTCTCCATCGCGGCAAAGGCTGCGTCGCGGTACCATGAGCTTTGCGTGTCGTACAGTGCGCCCTGCTCGTTGTACTTCGTCAAAAGGTCGAAGTGCCCGACGATGTCCACCTCGGGTATCTGCGCCATAGATGCGTAGTTTGCAAAAAACACATCAGCGGCCTTCTCGGCCCCGCCGAAGTGCTCGATGAGCGCAATTGCCCGCTCGCGCGTGGAGTCAACATAGAAGCCGTCGAGCACATGTCCCGAGCCGATGATATATTCGTAGCCGTCGAAATTTTTCTCGGCCGCGGCATCGTATTCAAGGCCGGTGTACAGCGCGATCTTTCCGGCATATTTTTCTTTCAGGCGCTGCATTTCAAGCTTGAAGGCGGCCTCTTTTTCCTTCGGAGTGCACCAGTCTTCGCCGTCCATCGGAGCGTGCGCGCTTATGCCCAGCGAGCTTAGCCCGTGCTCCATTGCCGCGCAGACCATCTCCTCGGGCGTGCTCGCCCCGTCGTCAAACGTCGTGTGGCAATGCAGATTTTGTTTTACCATAGCTTTTCTCCTGTGTGTCGATTTATCAGGCCTATGTTAGCATATCGCCGCCCGACAGGCAAGAAAAAGTCCGCCGCGATCGCTCGCAGCGGACGGATCATTGAATGGCGGATAATATAGAACAAAACTCCGTCCTCAAACGAGAACGGAGTCTTGGCTTTGGTGGAGCAGGGGTGCCCAAGGATGAACACCCCTCCGAAGCTCCGGTTTCGCCTTCAAATGCCGTTTCTATATCATCCAGCGGGATATTGTCAATGCTCAACGGCTTCTTGCTGGCGTTGATGATGAGGGTAAAGTGGTCGTCATACAGATAGATGGAATGAACAAAGATATTGATGATGGCTCGGCGCTTGTTCACATCATCGGCGGGCATCTCGCAGACATAGTCCAGAAAGGCCAAAATCTGTGCCTCCGTCAGCGTGATCTTCTTGTTTTCATCGATGGCGAACTGCGCCTCCAGCTCCGCCTTTTCCGCCATGCGCTTGTTGAGTCGTTCCGTCAGCATCTCCACGGCCTGCCCCTGCTCAATGGCTTTCCATAGATTCTCAATGGCCGTATCCGCCTCTCGGATCGCCTTTTTCAGCGCCTTGGCGGTCAGGTTATCCGGGCTTTTAGCGCACTCCTCAGCCACTTTCTTGGCAATAAAGCGGATTTTCTCCTCGGTCAGCATTTTCAAACACTCGTTGACCACACGGTCCTCGATGTAGGACTTGCTGACGATCTTCTTGCCGCACTTTTTCCTGCGGGCGTTTTTGCACATATAGTAGTGATACTGCCTGCCGGTCTTGCTGGTGCCGCCGTAGCCCACCATCATTTCCTTGCAGTGTCCGCAGAACAGCTTTGTGGTCAGTAGATATTCGCCCTCACCGTGAGTTCGAGCCGGCGCATTTTTATTTTTGTTCATCATCGTTTGCACCCGGTAAAATAGGTCATCATCCAGAATGCGAGGCATCCCGCCGGGTGTTTCCTTTCCTTTGTAAAGATAGACGCCGATATAACGCTTGTTGCTGAGCAGGTGGCTGAGGCTGTTAGGGCTGAATTCCTTGCCGAGGGAGGTCTTGACCCTGCGCCGTTTCAGATCCCGGATGATCTCTGCTTTCGTCTCGCCGCTGGCGTAGCGCTCATAAATCTCACGGACAATGGCGGCTTCCTCCTCATCCACATAGAACCGCCGCTCGGCATCTACCTTGAAGCCCAAGCCGGGGTTGCTGCCGTTAGACAGGCACTTTTCGGCATTGATGGCCATACCTCGATGGATCTTCTGAGAAAGCTCCACGGAGTAGTATTCCGCCATACTTTCCAGAACGCCCTCCACCAAGATGCCGGAAGCGTCGTCCGCAATATTCTCCTTGGCAGACAGCACCCGGACACCGTTCTTTTTCAGTTTCGCCTTGTTGATAGCACTGTCATAGCGGTTGCGGGCAAAACGGTCCAGCTGATATACCAAAACGCCCTCAAAGGTGTGCCTGTCGCTGTCGGAGATCATCCGCTGAAATTCGGCACGGTTGTCCGTGGTGCCGCTGATGGCTCGATCGATATATTCTCCGACAACGGTATAATGATTCGACTCCGCATATTCATAGCACACCTTGAGCTGTCCTTCAATGGACTGCTCCGTCTGGCTGTGGCTGGAAAAGCGGGCGTAAATGACTACATTCATACAGAATCCTCCTCTCCGATTTTTATTATAGTCATCCGCTCTCCGGTGTCGAATGTGCCGCATATTCCGGGTGCTTCAGTAGCCACCTTGCAAAATAGGCCTTGCCCTCGTCGCTGGCGTAAAACTTACGCAGCTCCGGGAGCATGGCCTTGGCAAAGGAGGTAAGCAGTTCCTCCGGCAGTGCGACCTGCGTGTAGTCGAGTTTGCGATATTCTCCCATAGGCCGCACCTCCTTATCGCTCTCGGTCGGTTCGTCGGCGGTAGTCCCGCTCGCAGAGCTTCACCACGGCATCCTCAATCTGGGCGGCGGTATAGCTCTGGGGGAAATACTTTCGGATGCGCTCCATTGGGATTTTCAGGCGGGCCTTCTGGTTAGCTTTTTCCTCCGACATAACGGTTTGAATAACCGCCGTGGTCAGCGTCCCCTCCCGGTCGGCCTTGTGCATCCGCCACGCCTGCGAATAGGACGGGGTGCAGTCGTTAATGGCGCACTGCTCCAGCACCTCCCGCTGGCCGGATTCGTCAAGAAATGACAGCTCCACACCGACGGACAGGGCGATTTCGCTATTGTCCATCTTTTCAAGGAACTCAGGAATCAGGTAAGTCAGACGGATATAGCGCTTAACCTGTGAAGCACTGTCTGTTTCAGAAATTGTTGCTGCTGTCAACTTCGGTCCAACTTGGTCCGAAGTTAAATCCGTCCGTTTGCCTTGATGGGACAGTGCCTCCATTTTTAGCTTATAGGCGAATGCCTTTTCGGATGGCAAAATATGCTCCCGGTGGAGGTTGCTGTCCACCACGGCAATGGCGGCGGCATCCCGGTCAAGGGCATAAATCAAGGCAGGGACTTCCAAAATCCCTGCCTTTTGTGCTGCGTGCAAGCGGCGGTGACCGCTTACGACTTCATATTTATCTGTATTTACTATTGGTCGGACGATCAGCGGCGAGAGAACGCCTTGTGTCTGTATGCTTTCGATCAGCGTGTTCATCTCGTCATCGTCCTTGACCTTGAACGGGTGTCCGGCAAAGGGACGCAATTTTTCTACCGGAATTGCCACCGGCTTTTTCATCGTATTTTTCATTCTATCTCCCTCTTTCTTTGTATCTCGCACGGGCTTTTTTCTCCAGCTCGTGCTCTTGTTTTAACAGTTCATACAGGTGCGGGGATTTCTCTAAAATCCGCTCCGCATGGCGCAGGCGCTCCCTTACAGGCTTCATCTGCCTGGATACCGCCTTGCGGCGTTCCTTGTTTTGCGCCTGTTCCTCCGGCGACTTGGGGCGGCGTATGCGGTTGCTGATGACGCTGCGCTCACGCTCCAAGGCGGAAAGCTCTGACTTGGACTGCTCAATATTTGCTTGCAGGTCGGCTGTCGTATGGATACCGTGCTCCTGTAAGAAGTGATAGTCGGCAACCAGCTCCTTCAAATCCTTTTCCGCCGCCCGCAGATCCGGCGACAGCAGCATCACATCGGCAAGTTCGGCTACAATTTGGATTATCGTTATGACAAGATAAAACACCGCATCCACCAAAACGGCGGCGGTGTCATAGCTGTGTTCAATGGAGAACCCCAGCTTTCGCAGCTCGTCCTCCAACGGAAATTTCTTCGGTTTATACGGTGGTCGGTACTCCAAGGTGAATAGCCGATATCGATTTTCGGCGTTCTGTCGTAGCTGTGCGTTGACGCGAGCTTTGGAAAAGCCGATGTTATCCAGCCGCACGGCACGCTCCCAATGCTTTGCCTTGACCGAAAAGCGCACAGGGTCAAGGGTGTATCCGAGCGCATAGAGCTGATTTTCAAATTCTCTTGGGCTGGTCGCAAAGGACAGGCAGTATTCCACATCCTCCCGCAGATAGTCCCGATGCGTTTTCTTGCCGGCCTTGTGAACCCAATATTCCTTTTTCTTGCCCTTGCTGTAAAACTCGCTGTTTTCCAGCACAGACAGCTCGTGCTCCCGGCAGATCTCATCGGAGATTTTACGCAGCTCCTTGTGGTTGCCGATCTTGTTTTTGAACTTCGCGCCGTCCTTGAAGGACACGGGATTCACAACAAAATGGCAGTGAACATTGTCGGTATTCAGATGGACGGTGACGAGCACCTGATACCGATCGCCCCACATCCGCCGTGCAGTTTCCTTGCCAATGGCGAATGCCTGCTCCGGCGTGACCTCACCCTCACGGAAGCTCTGAATGCCGTGGTAACCGACCACCTTGCCACGCAGACCGAACCGCCGCTGCACGGCGATCATTTCGGCATAGGCGTTCTGCGCCGAGCAATTGATACCTCCCACGAACATTTTGCGGTCGGTCTTGTCGTCGTTCTCCGCATAGCGCAGGGCGGCGTACAAATCCTCGTCGAGATATTCCGGGGCGGTGGTTTTGTCGGGATTGTCGGCATAGTCCAGCGTGGCTTTGAGGTTTTTGAACACGGGCCAAAATCCTGTAACAGCCATAGCGCATCACCCCTTTCCGGGAAGCAGAAATTCCGCTGTGATCTGCTTCAGCACCACACCAATTTCCTCGTCCAGCTCCGGTGAACTGGCTTTATCCGCAAGCTCGCCCAGCTTTTCAAGACAAGCAAAAAGAGCGTCAGGCGGAACCGCTCTTGGCTCATACCTTAACGCTCTTTGCTTCACATATTCAGTTGTGCTCAGCCCGCATTTTCGGGCTTTAGATTGAATCTCCTCTTTCTCTATTGCCGTCACACGGACGACAATACGAATATCTTTCCCCATAGCATCACGCTCCTTCCTTCGGGGGATTGGGGGCTGCGCCCCCAAAGAGTCAGCCGATTTCGGCTGTGAGGGGGACTTCTGTGGCACACAAAGTCCCTGCTTGTTATACCGCGAGACGCACCCCGCAGGGCATAAGGAAAAGCGGCTGCCAGATACAGAGATTTCAGCGTATCTCTGCGCTGCACGATGCTGCAAACCGCTTTCTTGCCTCCTGGCGTATTGCGCCAAAGTGGCTCTGATTCGGCTGCAAATACTGTAATTTGAGCCACATATCGGCGTTTTGGCTCAGCCGAACATTTCAAGGTCATCCAGCACGCTCTTTTCGTTTTCAGCCTGCTGCTCCTCGGTCAGCTCCGGTTGTACCTGCTCAAAAACAGGAGGTGCCGCAGCAAACGACACCTCCTGCAATTCCTCCCGTATGACCTGCCGAATATCCTCCAGCAAAATCCCATTTGTGGATGTCTGCCGCTGCATTTCGTTTGAGACCGCCGTTACCATAAAAGCGTTGCGGGATTTATCCAGCGACTGTAAATACTGTGCGGCTTTCGCCTCTTTTGGATTGTCCAAATCAAACCGCACATTGATCCGATATTTGCTCATCCCTTCGCCTCAGCCTTCATCTGCGTTTCCGCCAGATATTCATATCCCTTTGCGGCGGCGCAGATGTCCTCAACGAATTTTACACGGTCTGCGTTTACCTTGCTGAAATTTCTAATGAGACACCCGCCGCCACCGGTCACATACAAGGTCATCGTATTCTCATCGTAGCCGTGCTCGCGCAGCCTGCGGAAAATATCCCGCACATACTCGGCAGCGACGCCCTTGATGATTTTAAGGTCGGCAGGCGCAATATTTGCCGTACCGGTGATCAGCACCTCGTCGATGATGGCGTCGTTGATTTCCCGTTGCGTTTTCTGCATAAATGCCTCACGGACAGCGAGGGTACACTGGTAAGTCCCGAATTTCTCGGTGAACATTTTGCCCTGCTGCGGCTTGCCGTTGATCATATACAGGGTGTTCATTGTACCGTTGCCGATGTCGGCGATCAGGTTGACACCTTTCAGTGTGGTTGCAAAGCTGGCAATAGCGGCGTACCCCTGCGGATAGATACGTACATCATCAATATAGAGGTGGTAGTCCGCCTTTTTGTAAGTGAACTCTACATCGGCGTTCTTCATCAGATACGCCTTGAAATCTGCCTTTTGCCCGCTTGTCCAGGTCAGCGGCAGACCGGCGGCAATCGCAATGTGCGCCTCGGTGAGATTTTCCGTTTTCAGCTCCTTGGCGATTGCCGCAAGGGTCAGCACATAATAATCCTCGTCCTTGATTTTGTCCGGTGCAAATTCCTTGTGCCCCTCGCCGATGAGATAATACCTGCCGCCGTAGACCAGCATATCCGCCGTGAACAGTGGCTCGTGGTCATAGGCGGTGATGCCGGTGGGAAAACAGAAATTGGCCGTTTTCATATTCCCGTACCCGTGGTCGATGCCGATGATTTTCGTGTTGTGGATCGTTTTCATTTCCGTATCCTCCTCATTTATTCTGATCTCTGATTTGTGCGTATAACTCCCTATCGGACGGCAACACCGCCCGACGGAAATAGTTGCAGTAGATGCCGCTCCGGCTGATGATCTGCACACAGCGATGCGGCTCTCCGTCATCCAGCAGAATGCAGTTGCCGTGGTCATAGCAGCAGCATCGCCGGCGCACCAGTTTGTTGACCCGCCCTCGCTGAGACGGGTATATCCTCCATTTCATAATCTCCACCTCCGTTTGGGCATAAAAATAACACCTACCGTTTTCCGATAGGTGTTATCCTGTGATCTTGACATTCTCAAAGCCGTAGTCCACGCCGGTATAGGCTTCATAGGCCTGTCCGATCTTTCGGATGCGCTTGAGCACGCCACTGTGATTCTTGTAGCCCAGCTTTTCGGCAATTTCCTCCAGTGTATCGCCGTTCATACGCAGTTCAAGGATCTGCATATCCTTTTCGCTGAGCGTGGCCTTGAACTGATCCACCAGTGCCTGTGCTACCGCTGATTCCTCCACATTCTGCGACGGGTCCGACTCCTCGTATTCCTGTCCACCGTGGGCGTCGGCGTAGGCCTCCTGAAATTCCTCCAGAGAGATCATCGGGTGCTTGGTGCGGGTGTGATACCATTTACGGATGAAGTCCGTTTTCTGATTGCTTTTCCGAAAGTCGAAGTCCCCAAAGCAGGGGTACTCCCGTGCCACTCGGATGATCTCGTCCATCCGGTGCTTTTTCATCACATTGGGCACAATGTAGCGCAGATAGATGTCGATCTGCCATTCCGGTACATATCCCAATTCCGAGTGGCATCCTTTGAATAATTCGCCGGCGGATGCCAGAATGCCTTCGTCCGTCAGCTCTTGAATCCAGTAGTCCGGGCAGTGGGCAAACCGCCACGCCGGGTCGTAGCCGGAGTAGATTTCCATATACTCGCCGAAGCCCATATATGGCCAAACCATAAAGGCGGTGGCGTCAATGATGAGCAGTCGGAACAGGTCGCTCTCCACGAACTCACAGGCGGCCCGGTTGTGAAATAGCTTCTGCGGATTCCTCGGGATGGCGTTCAGCTCCGCCCCACAGCGGGACAGGATGCTTTTCGGGATGAAGTAGTAGAACGGGATGTACTCTGCGTTTCGGAACGGCGTAGGCGGGCCGTCCTTTCTGGTCAGCATAATTGGCATTTTTATCGTCTCCTTTCCAGAGGGCCAGTGCCCTCTGTTTTTTACGGCATAAGCAAACGCCGATTGTTCCTGCTTTTCAAAAATAATTTTAGCATAGTTGCTGTCCGATAAAAATCCCTATAAGCGCAGAAAACGAAAAAAGCCCCGGTGCGGATCAGAAAAACTGAAACGCACCGGGGCTGAACGAAAATCCATAGATTCGATTCCTGTCACCGTTTTTCTTACAATAAACGGTGACAATTTTGTTTTCATACTTTTCGGGTAAAATAATCAAAAAATACTCGGAGGTAAATCCACAATGAAGGGACGATTACTCACGGCGGCGGAGATCGCCGAATTTACGGAACATCTTGTCTTAGAGGAACGGAGTGCCGCAACAGTCGAAAAATATGTTCGGGATGTCCGCGCCTTTGCGGCATACGCACCGGATGGAGAAATTACAAAGGAAACCGTGATCGCATACAAAAAGCACCTGCAAGAAATCTACGCCGTGCGGAGCGTAAACTCCATGCTGGCCAGCATCAACTGTCTATTCACCTTTCTCGGCTGGCACGACCTGAAGGTAAAAACGCTGAAATTGCAGCAGCAGGTTTACTGCCCCGAAGAAAAGGAACTGACGAAAGCGGAATACACACGGCTCTGCCGGGCAGCGATGCGAAAGCACAATGAACGGCTCTGTCTGATTTTACAGACCATCTGTGGTACCGGCATCCGAGTCAGTGAGCTGCAATTTATCACCGTTGAGGCAGCACGGTGCGGCGAGGCGGTGGTAAGCTGTAAGGCGAAAACCCGGACGGTGTTTCTTGTAAAGGTGCTGAGACAAAAATTGCTCCGCTATGCAGCGGAGCAAGGAATCGAAAGCGGAATAATTTTCGTAACCCGCACGGGCAAGCCCATCAATCGGACAAATATCTGGCGGGAGATGAAATCCCTGTGTCAGGAAGCGGGTGTCAACCCGGAGAAGGTATTTCCCCATAACCTGCGCCACCTGTTCGCTCGGGTGTTTTACGGTATCGAAAAGGACATTGCCAAGCTTGCCGACATTCTCGGTCACTCAAGCATCGATACGACCCGCATCTATATCATTTCCACCGGCACAGAGCACCGCCGTCGCATGGAGAATATGCACCTAATTTTATAAGCAACAGAATCCCGATTATGTTGTAAACAGGGCAACAAAAAAGACCTGCCACAGATCGGACAGACCAAAAAAGGGTATGAAAAAGCAAGCCTTCTCTTATCG
>JABLTN010060210.1_pt1 | contig 13140 bp, 10 predicted proteins | sample 7160141 | NCBI WGS metagenome assembly JABLTN01 (sample SAMN14651226, study PRJNA627086) | human gut metagenome | isolation source: feces | host: Homo sapiens | reverse complement strand
CGGTACAGCTGCACCTTTACGCTGGACTCAAAGTTAACATTCTTCAGATCAACAGACACAGCGTTTTTCAGGATTCCGTTATCATGAGTAATGGCGGCGCGCTCGATGCTGCAGGGGGGCACCGTGCCGGGCAGGTTTGCCCACTCATCGGCATCAAGCGTGAAGGTCTTTTCAGCCAGCTCGCGGCCATCGACAACCAGGACAGCCTTGTCGGGGACAACATCGTCCTTGGGAGTCCAGGGGGTCAGTGACCAGTACTCGTCAGCAGTCTCGGTTGCGATGCAGCAGGTCAGGAAACCATGGCTGCCGGGATTTACTCCCTGCAAGGTAGCCGTGGTCAGCAGAGTATCGCCGCTGTATAGTTTAACCGCAACGCTCTCAGCGAAGGTAACGTCTTTCAGTTCAACGGAAACAGCATTTTTCAAGTAGCCGCCAGCATGGGTAATACCAGCACTCTCAATGCTACCGCTTGGTTCAGCCGCCAGCGCAATGATTGGCAGTAGTGTGCATACCATCACTACTGTCAGCAGAAGACAGAAAAATTTGCGTGACATACGTGCTTTCATATCTATACCCCTTTCAAATTTGGACAGTGGACAGGAGGCGGCATCATACTGTGACAGAGAATTGAAAAGTATTCACACATAATTCCCGCCGCAGTGACCTTTCCTCAATTCACCACCCATGTTACTAAAATATAATATATTCTCAATCTTTGCTTTTGTCAATAGGGCGTACAAATTTGCCAATAGAGAATACAAAAATAGCAATTTTTTACATGGTACATTATTGGAACAATACGGAAATGTGTAGGAGTAAGGTGAAGTGCAATCCTTGCCTAATTGCCGATTTGCTCCCGAAACGCAGAAACGCCCAAAACCTGACCCCACTGTATGGTTTCGGGGCGATTTTGGGCGTTTTCTTTCGATATGAGCGGCTTTGTTTTAGCGGCAGTATCCTTACCGTCCGTCATTCAAAAGCCGCTGTTTGTCGCTTCCGGGCAACAAAAAAGCGCCGTATTGCTACGACGCTTTTGTCTTGCTCAGAAGCTGGAGCAAGGGAACGCTATTCCATTATCTGTTGTACTTTTTCTTTTTGCTTACAACCGTTGTGCCAATGGCTGCACCGCCGCTGACGAACAACAGGGCAATCCACAACAAAAAATTGGGGTTATCTCCCGTCTGCGGAGACTTGTCGGCGCCGGGTTTGACGGTGCCGCCGGACAGCTTTGCCGTTACGGTATCGGCCTGCTTGATTTCCTGTGTTGCCGTAGCGTCCTTGTAATACTTCTTGCAACCGGAGCAGTACCAATACTCGATATTGCCCTCAGTGGTCTTGGTCGCCGCCTTTGCCGGGAAGTGCTTTAAGTTGGTGTGGTTCTTCGGATCAAGCTCGCCGTATTCGCCGCCGCAGACCGCACAGACAGCCTTGTGCGTGCAGGTCGCCGTGCCGCCGTGGCAATTTTCGGTTTCCGTGTGGCTGGCGTCACACTTACAGATTCGGGTGTGGGTCTTTTCATCGCTGTTCTGCGTCCAAGCGCCCCAGTTGTGGTCCAGCGCATTGCCGGAGAAGAAAGTCGCCTCGTCGGCGGTTCCCTTTGAGCTGGTACCGCAGACTGCGCAGGATTTGTAGTAGACTGCCTTTTCGGTGCAGGTTGCAGCGGATTTCAGATACTGCTCCTCTGCTTTTTCGGCAGTGAAGCTGTGTGCTGCCATCTCGCCGTATTCGCCGCCGCAGACCGTACAGACAGCCTTGTGCGTGCAGGTCGCCGTGCCGCCGGTGCAATTCTCGGTTTCCGTGTGCGCTGCATCGTGAGCGCAGACGCGGGTGTGGGTGCCGTCTCCGTTGGATGTCCAAGCGCCATAGTCATGGCCGAGCGGTTCGCCATTGGTAAAGGTTTCCGTGCCCTGCGCGCCGCAGGTGGAGCAGGACTGATAATATACCGCCGGGCTTGTGCAGGTGGCGGCGGACTTCAGCCGGTATTCGTTCACCTGATCGACAAAATGGTGCGGGCCAAGCTCGCCGTAGGAGTGCTGGCAGACCTCGCAGAGGGCCGGGGCAAGGCAGTCGGCCGTGCCGCCCTGATGTGCGCCGCGATCGACCTCCAGATGGCAGCAGGTGTAGAATCTCCAGTGGCTGTTGCCGTCAAGCTGCCAGTCACCCGGCTCTTCGGCGTGCCGATCCGGGTTTTTCTCCCCGCTTGCAAAGGTCGCCTCGCTGTCCGTGCCCTTGGAGGACAGCATACAGATCTTGCAGGACTTGTAATAGAGTGCGGGAGAGAGGCAGTTTGCTTCCTTGTACAGAAGTGCCGTGATCGCAAGTTCTCCCGTGAAGTCGTGCTCAGTCATTTTGATGCCGCAGGTGTCGCAGAGGTGGTTGCAGTCCGGGTCGGAGTGGTCGAGCCGCTCAGTCTCTCCGCCGCAGACGGTGCAGGTCTTCCAGTGACTGTCTTGATTCGTGCTCCAGTCGCCGTAGGTGCAGCCGGCCGTTTCAACATGGCTGGCATCGTGGGTGCAGACGCACTTGTGCGTGCCCTCCCCGTCGGGCGTCCATGCGCCCCAGTCATGGCCGAGTGGCTTTCCGGACGTGAAGGTCGCCTCGTCGGCGGTTCCCTTGGAGCTGGTACCGCAGACGGCGCAGGACTTGTAATACACCGCCTTTTCGGTGCAGGTCGCAGCGGATTTCAGATACTGCTCCTCGGCGGTTTCTGCCGTGAAGCTGTGCGCCGCCAGTGCGCCGTAGGACTGACCGCAGTGGTCGCAGATGGCCTGCTCCGTGCAGGTCGCCGTGCCGCCGGAGTGCTCACGGAGGGTGATATTCTTGGAGACGCTGAACCGATAGCCCTCCGCCGTCGTGACAGAGGCGATAAAGCGGAAGCCGGTTTCCTCCGCATTGTAGTACTTGGCCGGGATCGTCCCCGTGCAGAGGCCGTCGACCGGGGTGATGGATTCGCCGTCACCAGTGTATTTAAACTCATAGTTGTAGGCGGGATTCGTGCAGCCCTCCGGCAGGTTGAAAGAGAATTTGAAGTCCTGCGTGCGGCAGACGGCATCCGGCGCGGTGATGGTCAGGGAGGGAACGTTCGTCTTTTCGACCTTGTCGCCGCAGAATTCGCATTCGCCCCAATACTGGCCGTTCTCCGTCTGCCATTTGTAGGAATGGGACGCATGGACGGTCACGGTGAGCGTCGTGGAATTGCCCGCCTTGTCCGTGGCGACGACGGTCTGCGGGGTTCTCGCATCGGCGAGGGTGATCTCGCCCTTGTCGTTGGGCGTTACGGCCACGCCGTTGACGGTCACGGTGTTCAGATACCGATCGGTCACGGTGAGGGTCTTGTTGCCCTCGCCACAGAAAACATCGCCGTTTTTCGCACCGGTGATCGCCGGGGCGGTCTTGTCGATGATGATTTTCTCCGTGCATACAACGCCGTAGCGAGCAAGGAGCTTCGTCCCCAACTGTGCATAGATCACATAGGGCTTTCCCTCCTCCAGATTCAGAGATGCCGTATTGAAGGCGCCGGTATAAGGATAGTGATCGTGCCCGCTGCTGAAAAGGACATCCGCAGCTAGGCCATTCGAGTAGAACTGATCGCCGACGGCGTACTCAAAATACGACAGTTCCTCCGGATGGGCGGTATTGATCTGTACGGTCTGATCTTCGTTGAAGAAGTGTTCCGTACCTTCGGAGCGGAAGCCGGTCCACTGGGAATCGCCCACGGAAATGGTGCTGTAATCAATGAAAACGCCGCTCCAAAAAGCAATGAAGGTAAGGCTGTCCTCGCCGCCCGTAGCAAAGTCGCCGTAGGTTTCTCCGCCCATGACTCTCCTATTGCCGATCAGCAGTGCTTGCAGCCTTTCATCATTTTCTCTTGTCGGCCTTGGCGTCAGGAGCTTCCAAATTTCATCCGTCCATTTGACGTTCTCAAAGTCCGTGACCGTCGAGCCGTCCTGGTTGACGATACGGACGGTATAGTCGCTGCGCTCCTCCCAGACGGGGTAGAGCGTAAGCGCCTCGTTTTGCTCATAAATCGCATTCAGGGAATAGTCCTTCTCGCCGCCGTCGTGCTTCGACCAGCCGACCTGCGTGTAGCCGAGGCGGGTAAAGAGCGCACCCTCCAGCTCCAGAGCGCTGTCGTGCTCCTTGTTCACCGTCTTGCTGTCGCCCGTGCCGTTTGCGCCGGGGGCGTAGGTCACGGGATAGGTCATGGTTTGCAGCTGGAGCTGCTGCGCGGCGTTATAGCCGATGCTGTAGCCTGCGCTGTCCGGGGTAAAGCGGCTGGTGTAATCCGTGCCGTTGGCCTCGGCGAACACCACGGGGACTGCCGTGCTCTCGGTGGTCAGGCCGATCTCGGCGACGCTGCCGAGATTATCCAACGTAACGGTTTTTCCGTTGGCAAGATAGAGATTTGCGCCGGAGTTTCCGGTGATCTTCACGTCGCCGGTAAGGGTCAGGGAGCCTGCACTCAGTGCGACCGCACCCTTGCCGCCGGAGTTGCCGGTAATCAGGCCGGTGCCGAGGTTGGCGGTCGAGCCGTCCCGCATCAGCGAGATTGCGCCGCCCTTGTTGTTCTTGATTTCGACGGGAATGGCGCTGCTCTGCTGCGCCATTGTCACTCTGCCGTAGGCTGCGTCGATGCCCGCACCGGTATTTTCCGAGATGGTGCCGCCGTAGAGGTTGACATTGGTATAATAGTCGCTTGTCGCAATGGAGGGCATGGGCCAGTGGGTAGCCGAAATCCCCGCACCGGTATTGCCGGTGATGGTGCCGCCGTAGAGGTTGATGGTATCATCTGACCGGGTGATGGTGGACATCACGCCGTTCCGCTCGTTGCCGGAGATGATGCCGTCATACATATTGAAGGTTCCTCTGTTAATTACACCGGGGCCGTACTTGGTGTTGCGGATGTTGCTGATGACCGGGCGATCCGTGGGATAGTCGGAGCTTTTTTGATAGTAGCAGCCGCCGTACATATTGAACGTACCGCAGTTATAAATGCCGCAAACCGGGTCGTTGTAAATATCGCGGATGCCGTCCGTTTCCGAGCTGGTCATGCAGATGCTCACGCCGTAAAGCTCAAAGGTGGCAGTTTCGTCAAGAGAAACAGCGGCACAGCTGTCGCCGGTGATGAGGCCGCGGTCGCCGGAGAGCTGGCAATCCGTAAATACCAGACGCGCATTATTCATCACAAGGAAGGCGCTTTGTGCACCCGGTACATTGCAGGTAAGGGTATGGCCATGCAAACAGATCACAAACGTGCAGCCCTCCCAAGCATGGATTCGTTTCGTGAGGGTGACATCATTGGCAAGGTAATAGTAGAACGTTTTTCCCTTGTTGTTCGCTGCTTTATGGTTGATCTCCAGAAGGTCTGCTTCCGATCGGATCACGTTCATTTTTGAAATATCGCCGGAGGTATTTTCCTTCCCGTCCTTGGTGAAGTAGACCCCTTCATAGGTCGTGTGTCCGTTCATGGCCTGATGATTGCTGATTCCTCCTCCGCAGACGCAATGCGCCGACGGATGCGGCCAATCAAGGCGAACCGCGCTTGCCGTGAGCGGGAAGAGCTGCGCAAGCAGGCAGAGCGTCAGCAAAATGGCGAACAGTCGCTTTTTCATGTGGTTTCCTCCGTTTCTGAAATCAAGGGGGCTTCCATTTCCTGCAGTGAAAAATCGTAGTGCATCGCCAGCGTTTGGAACAAGGAATGCATCACGCGCTCGGCAATCGAGCGGATGTCTAGACGCTCGACGAAGCGAACTGTCTGCTCCAGCTCGTCCTCCGGCACCCGGTACACCCGCATCGCCGCCGTCAAAAAGCGGCTGAGCTTGCGTTCCAGCGGGAAATGGATGTCGCATTTTCGTGCCATATAATTGCGCATCAGTCCTGCCGTGCCGATTTCCATCTCGTAAAAGTCGCTGTCGCTGTAATCCGGGAAATTTGCGCTGAAGATCTGCTTCAGCTCTGCCGTGGTATGCAGGTAGATATACTCCGATGTTTCAGGCAGGGAGTAGGCTTCAATGTAAATTTCCCGCAGGTTCTCGTTCAGCTCGGTCAGGGTCAGCTGGATCGCCGTTTCCAACGCATAAGCGTAAACCGGCGGCAGCTTGGTGTCTGTGATGCTTCTTGCCATGCCGAACTGTCCGCCGAACATCGTTTCGGTCAAGTCCAGCAAAATTTTATCCTTGGTGGGAAACAGATTCAAATAGCTTCCTCTTGCTACGCCCGCTTCGTCCACGATCTGACTGACAGAGGTGTTTTTATACCCTTGCTCCAAAAAGAGACGGACGCACACGGTCAGTATTTTCCGCTTCGTCTCGCTGCTGTCTCTCCGCAAATACATCACCTCCCCTCAAGTGTTTTAGTACGTATACCAATAATATCATAATAAAAACAAAAAGGCAAGTGGTATTTGAAGCTTTACCTCCGTAAATTGTGACTTTTCCGCAAACGCTGGCTTCTTCCATTACTCAATGACCGCCAACTACGAAAAAGAGCAGAAGGATCTGTTGGAGCTCGTAGCTGACGGCAAGAAAAATCTGTTGGATGCGGAGCAAACCAAGGTGGATTTGAGGCTGCTGATGAAAGCACTGCGGGACTATACGGACATACGGCAGCTTACGCCGGAGATCGTCAATGCGCTGATTCGGCGCATCGAGGTTCACAGCAAGGATAAGGAAACCAAGAAGGTCAAGGTGGATATTTACTTCACAGCCGTTGGGCTATTCTCTGTCCCTACGGGAAAAGAGATGCTGTCAGCAATGGGAGAGATCCGCCAAAACCCGCAGCAGTTCAAATTTTCTGCATAAAGCAGAACACGGTGCAGCCCCCCGTTTTGGGGGCTACACCGTATCCTACATAAAAACTTCGTTATCCGCTCATGTCTAATGCGGGTGCCATTTTTTGTCCGCCATAGGGGAAAGCAGCAACCCTTTACCGCACCCAGCGGCTTACGGGAACAGCCAATGCCGCCGATAGAACCGCCTGCGCTGCCTTTGCCGACAGATAACCCCTCATGTGGAGGCCGCTCCCCTCCAGCACCGCCGCCGTCTGACAGTGGACGCACACGCCGCCCCAGCCCATCAATGCCGCCGCCAGCACGAAGTCCCCCCGTGTGCCGGAGAGCCGCAGGATGCCGCCGGTAAGCTCCAGCAGTCCCAGCGGAAGAGGGTGCTCCAGCCCCGTCAGGGCCGTCAGCAGCCGGGTCAGCACCAGAAAGAACACCACGAAGCCGCAGACGTGGAGCATCCCCTCCCCCGCTCCCCGGACGGCCCCCGGAAAAGCGGATCCCAGAGCCTGCGGCGCAGACGGCGAAGTCCGTCCCTCCGGGGACGAGGTGCTGCGGGTCAGCAGAGCCATCAGCACGGCTGCCGACACATGGATCAGCCAAAGCCATACCCCGGCCCGGAGACTGCCGAAGCAGCCCACCCCCGCCACGCCCAAGGCAAAGGCCGGGCCGCAGTTGTTGCAGAACAGCAGCAGCCGCTGTCCCTCCTGTCGGGAGACTGCCCCGGTGCGAGCCAGCTCTCCCGCCGTCTGGGCGCCCACCGGATATCCTCCCAGCAGACCCAGCAGCACCGCCGTACCGCCGGGGCCGGAGATCCCCAGCATCCGACGGGTCAAGGGGGCCAGCAGCTGCCCCAGCGCCGCCGCGCTGCCGGTGGCCACAAACAGCCGAGACACCACGAGGAAGGGAAACAGTGCCGGAATCACCGAGCCGCCACAGAGGGCCAGTCCCTCCCGCACCGCCTGCGCCGCCACATCCGATGCTGCCAGCAGCCCCGCCATGACCGCCAGCAGTCCCAGTGCCAAGCCCATGCTCCCCTCACCTCCCTTTACCCTGCCAGCTTATGACGGCGGGCAGAGGTCCATGCCACGGACAGGCAAGTTTTTCCGGCGGTACGCATACAGTCCACCGTGGGAGGGATGCCTCATGGGAGACAAAAAGCGGCTGGCCCGTGCCGGTCTGGAGGTCATGGATCGGCTGGATCTGCCAGGGGAGCTGGCGGCGGGGGTGGGCCGCATGGAGCTGGTGGGGGACCGCCAGTTCTATATGGAGCAGCACCGGGGCGTACTGCGGTACAGCACGGAGGTCATCGACATCGCCGCCGCAAACATGACGGTGCGGATCACGGGCCGGGAGCTGCAGCTGCTGGCCATGACGGACCGGGAGCTGCGGATCAGCGGCACCATCGCCGCCATTGAGCTGCTGACATAGGAGGGGCCATGTATCGTCAGATCGTCCATTTTTTACAGGGGCAGGTGCTGGTGCGGATCGAGTGCGGCTGTCCGGAGCGGGTGCTGAACCTCTGCGGCGCACGGGGCATCCCCTTCTGGGAGCTGACATGGGAGTCGCCGGTGTGCCTGACCCTGCGGGCCGTAGGCCGGGACCTTCCCCGTCTGCGGCAGGCGGCGGAGGACGCCGGCGGCAGCCTGCACCTGTGCCGCAGCGGCGGCGTACCGGTGTTCTGGCGGCGTCTGCGCCGGCGGTACGTGCTGCTGGCCGGAGCGGTGCTGGCGCTGGTGCTGATGTTCGGCGGCAACCTCGTCATCTGGGACTTTCAGGTCAGCGGCAACGACACCGTCCCCACGGAGACCATTCTCCGGGCGCTGGAGGACTACGGCATCACCGTGGGGTCGCCGGGTCTGCGCATCGATCAGGAGACCATGCGCAACCATGTGCTGCTGGCCCTGCCGGAGGTATCGTGGCTGGCGGTGAACGTCCGGGGCTGCGTGGCCCATGTGCAGGTGGTGGAGCGGCACCGTCCACCGGAGGCGGCAGATCGGAGCGCCGTCACCAACATCGTGGCCCGGAGGGCGGGCCTTATCACCAAGGTGGAGGCGCTGGAGGGGCAGGCCATGGTGCTGCCGGGGACCACCGTCACGGAGGGGCAACTGCTGATCTCCGGAGTGTCAGAAACAGAACATATCGGCGCACGGTTTGTCCACAGCATGGGGGCCGTGTGGGCCAGAACGTGGTATGAGCTGTCGGTCAACGTACCGCTGCAGATCACGCAACCCGCCGCTGGGAGCCGCAGCCACAGCCGCTGGGCGCTGGATATCGGAAAACACCGGATAAAATTCTACGGAAAGGGTAGCATCACCGGGGTGGATTGTGATAAAATAACATATTATAAACCGTTTACCCTGCCCGGAGGGCTTCGCCTGCCCCTGACGCTGGTGCAGGAGCGCATCACCGCATGGGAGGGCGCCGCCGCAGAGCGCACGGAGCAGAGCGCCCGTCAGGAGGGAGAGCAGCAGCTGCTGGCCCTGCTGTCGGCCCGGCTGCCGGAGGGCAGCACCGTCACCGACACCCGCTTCGCCGCTGTGCGGCAGGAGGACCGGCTGACGGTGGTGCTGAAGGCGGAGTGTCTGGAGCAGATCGGCCAGACCGTGACGCTGCCGGAAACGGAGACTACACAGAGATAAGGGGGCTTGTCCCGTATGGAACAGCGTGTGAGCATCGAGCGGATGGAGGAGGCCATCAATCTGTTCGGCTCGTTTGATGAAAATATCCGGCTTCTGGAGGCGGAATTCCATGTGACGGTGGTGAACCGTGACGGGGAGCTGCGGATCTCCGGGGAGCCAGAGGAGGTGATGATGGCCGCCAAGGCGGTGGAGGCGCTGCTGACCCTCTCCGGCAAGGGGGAGTCCATTACCGAGCAGCACGTCCGCTACGTCATCGGCCTGTGCCGCAGCGGCCAGTCCGAGCGCATCGGAGAGCTGACGCAGGACGTGATCTGCATCACCTCCAAGGGCCGGCCCGTCAAGCCCAAGACCATCGGCCAGAAGCAGTATGTGCAGGCGGTGCTCCACAGTCCCGTCACCATCGGGGTGGGGCCCGCCGGCACCGGCAAGACGTATCTGGCGGTGGCGGCGGCCGTGGCGGCCTTCCGGGCCAAGCAGGTCAACCGCATCATCCTGACCCGCCCCGCTGTGGAGGCCGGAGAGCGGCTGGGCTTCCTGCCCGGCGACCTCCAGAGCAAGGTGGACCCCTACCTACGGCCTCTATACGACGCCCTGTTCGATATGCTGGGGGCGGAGACGTACCAGAAATATCTGGAGCGTGGCAATATCGAGGTGGCCCCGCTGGCCTATATGCGTGGCCGGACGCTGGATGACAGCTTTATCATTCTCGACGAGGCCCAGAACACCAGCCGGGAGCAGATGAAGATGTTCCTGACCCGCATGGGCTTCGGCTCCAAAATGGTCATCACCGGCGACATCACCCAGATCGACCTGCCGGGGGACAAGCCCAGCGGCCTGAAGGACGCCATGAAGATCCTGAAGGGCGTGGAGGGCGTCAGCATCTGCCAGCTGACCCAGCAAGACGTGGTGCGCCATGTGATGGTGCAGCGGATCATCGAGGCCTACGCCCGATTCGAGGAGAAGCGCAAATGAGAAAGACACACTACATCCCCATCACCGCCGATGTACCCGGCGCCGCCAACGATGCCAACTGCGCCCTGATCCGCCGGACCATCCGCACGGCGCTGGCGGCGGAGGGCCTCACGGCTCCCTGCGAGGTGGACGTGCTTCTGACGGATGACGACGGCATCCACGAGATCAACCGGGAGATGCGGCAGGTAGACCGCCCCACGGACGTACTGAGCTTCCCGGAGTTTGAGCTGGCCCCCGGTCAGCTGCCCGGCCCGGAGGACGCCGACCCTGGCACGGGCCTTATCCCGCTGGGGGACATGGTACTCTCCATGGAGCGGGTGGCGGCGCAGGCCAGGGAGTACGGTCACTCCAAGCGGCGGGAGCTCTCCTATCTGGTAACCCATTCGGTGCTGCACCTGCTGGGCTACGACCATCTGGACGAGGGACCTATGAAGGCACAGATGCGGGCCAGAGAGGAGGCCATCATGGCCCTACTGGGGCTGGAGCGGTGAGAAGGTCCGCCAGAAAACCAAGAAAAGCAGCTGGTGGATGAATGAAGCGAGAAGTAAATTTCTCCCTGTCCCTATTCAAAATTGCTCACAGAAAGCTGAGGATCACCGGAAATTGCGGAAGGAGCTGCATCATGGCCGAGGATAAGCTGTTTGTCGAGGCAACCGAAGAGGACGTACCGTCTATCATCGGCCTGCGGCAAAGGATCTGGAGCACCACATACCGAGGCATCTACCCCGATTCCATGATAGATGAATTTGACTGGGACCGGCACAGGGAAATGGAACTGCTGAGGGTCCATCACCCGGCATATTCCGTGTACCTTATCCGAAAGGGTCGGCAAAATATCGGCTATCTGACGATAAATAAAACCGACGTGATCACCCTGCAATCCCTTTATATTGTCTCTGAATACCAGCGACAGGGAATCGGACGGCAAGCCTTCGATTTCATGAGTGCATATTGCCGGGAGCACCATGCCACCGCCTTCATCTGCCACTGTGTTCCGGAAAATTTCAATGCCCGAAGCTTCTATGAGCGCATGGGCGGCGAGGTGATCGGGGAGGACCTGACAAACGAGGAACGCTGGCAGAACTCTGTCACTTACCAGTTTACACTACCATCAAAAGTAACATAACAAAATTGCTCACAGAAAGCTGAGGATCACCTTATGAATGAGAAAAACAACATCACCAAAACCGCTATGCTCACCGTGTGCGGACGGCCCAACGTGGGCAAGTCCAGTCTCACCAACGCCCTGGTGGGTGAGAAGATCGCCATCGTCTCCAACAAGCCCCAGACCACCAGAAACCGCATCTACGGTGTAGTGAACCGGGGCGACACCCAGTTCATCCTGCTGGATACGCCGGGCCTGCACAAGGCCCGCTCCCGGCTGGGGGACTACATGGTGAAGGTGGTGCGGGAGAGTCTGGCCAGTGTGGAGGCCGCCCTGCTGCTGGTGGAGCCCATCCCCCACGTGGGAGAGCCGGAGAAGATCCTTCTCCAGCGCATCCGGGAGGAGAAGCTGCCCTGCGTACTGTGCATCAATAAGATCGACACCGTGGAGCGCAAGGACGATCTGCTGGCGGTCATCGCCGCATACAGCGAGGTCTACCCGGATTTCGACGCCATCATCCCCATCTCCGCCCGCACCGGCGACGGTCTGGAGGAGCTGCTGGCCCAGATGCAGCGGTACGCCGTGGAAGGACCGCAGCTGTTCCCCGACGGCATGACCACCGACCAGCCGGATCAGCAGGTCTGCGCCGAGATCATCCGGGAGAAAATGCTGCTGTGTCTGGATAAAGAGATCCCCCACGGCACGGCAGTGGAGGTGACCCGCTTCACCGAGCGGGAGGACTCCGGCATCATCGATCTGGACGTGACCATCTACTGCGAAAAGGCCAGCCACAAGGGCATCATCATCGGCAAGCACGGGGATATGCTCAAGCGCATCAGCACGCTGGCCCGGCAGGATATCGAGAAGTTCATGGGTACCAAGGTCTATCTGGAAACGTGGGTGAAGGTCAAGGAAAACTGGCGGGACAATGTGAATTTCATTCGTTCACAGGGCTACAACGAACAGTAATTCCCGTTAGAAGCATGAGCCGACCCTAAAACTTACCACTCATGTTTCGCCCCGGCGGCGGCAAGCTAATGCCGGGGGTGGAGATCATGTGCGATTACTGGAATCTTTTTCTGGAGACCGGAGCGCCGGAGCTGTATCTGCTGCACCGGTGGGAGGAGGAATCATGCCAAACCAACCCATCGTCACCGCCGGACTGGTGCTGCGGGAGACCGTGACCAGGGAGACGGACAAAATTCTGACGGTGCTGACCCCGGATCGGGGGAAGATCTCCCTCATTGCACGGGGCGCCCGGCGGAAAAACAGCCGTCTGGCGGCGGCGTGTCAGTTGCTGGCCTATTCGGAGCTGACCATCTACGAAAAGGGTCAGTGGTTCATGCTGGACGAGGCGGAGACGCTGGAGCTGTTCACCGGCCTGCGGACGGACTTCGTGGCTCTGAGCCTTGCCTCCTATCTGGCCGATCTGACGGACGCCACGGCACAGACGGAGGACACGTCGCAGCTGCTGCGGCTGCTGCTGAATGCCCTGTACGCCCTCAGTGTCCTGCATAAGCCGCCCCAGCTGGTAAAGCCCGCCTTCGAGCTGCGGCTCATGGCGCTGTCGGGCTTCGAGCCTCTGGCTGACGGCTGCGCCGTGTGCGGGCGGCCAGAGCCTGAGAAGCCGGTGCTGGACGCCG
>JABLTN010110132.1_pt1 | contig 13185 bp, 5 predicted proteins | sample 7160141 | NCBI WGS metagenome assembly JABLTN01 (sample SAMN14651226, study PRJNA627086) | human gut metagenome | isolation source: feces | host: Homo sapiens | reverse complement strand
TTTGCCTTGGCTGCTTCTGCATCTGCTTTTGCTGCTTCGGCTGCTTTTGCTGCGGTCTCGGCATCGTTCTTTGCTGCGACTGCCTGGTTTTTGATTTCTTCCAGTTCGTCTTTGGATGGCTGATCCGGTGTGTTATCGTCTTCTTTTACATAAACTTTTGCATCTGCAATGTCTACGCAGTCATCATTCTTTCCGCCGACTTTATCGATGTAGATGATCAGTTTCTCTACGCCTGTCAGATCAACGTTCATCAGTTTTGCATTGTCCGGCTGAAGGATCACACCGCTCTCTGCCAGTTTATTCTCTTCGCTGATACTGTCTTTATAGAAGATAAAGTTTGCACCATCACGATTTGTCTTGGTTGATTTTGTATAGTCGATACCCACATAACCTTCAAAGCGTTCTGCTTTGATACCGCTTAAATCAAAGGTCAGAGTTGCATCGGTATTTGCACTTAAGCCCTGTGCAAAGACTTTGCGTGCACCGTCAACGTTCATGCTCAGTTCGCCTTTGTTTGTACTTGTGCCGCCATCGTACTCGTTGACATGGAATCCGCCCCATCCGGATGAGGAATTTGCCACGTCCATGTATAACAGACCGTATTTATCGGATTTTTCGGTATCGGTTCCGTATACTCCGTTTGCTTCGTCTACTTTTGCGGTTAAGTATACATATTTCTGGTCAGTAGACGGTGTTACATCTTTTCCGCCTGCCGGTGTTACTTTTACTTCTTCTGCGGAAGCATCGATCTGTGCATCTTTTCCGGAAATCGTCAGATTTTCAATGGAGAAACTTGTCTCTTTCTTTTCTGCATTTTCGTTCAGGTTGAAGCTTGCTTTGAACAGATCTGCCTGTGCTGCAACTGCTTTTGTCAGATCGTAAACTACCTGCACACCGTCTGCTGTTTCTTTTACGGAAATATTTCCTTCCACACCGTCTGCCAGTGCGATGCTGTTAAATTTATAAGCTACTGTGTCGTATTTCAGTGTGAAGCTTCCTGCCATCATTGCAGAACTGCTGCTCTCGGATGTCTGGGAAATGCTTCCTGTCACTTCTACAGTTCCGTTTTCCTGTGCTGTGTTATCTTTTGCCGTTAATTTTACGGTTGCTGCTTCTTTTGCACCGTCGATGTCTGTTCCGATTCCTGCCAGTACTTTCAGTGCTGCCAGATCGGCAAGATCTACTTTTCCGTCACCGTTTACATCGGCTGCATAAGTATTGACTGCATCGAATGTTGCATTGCCTGCCAGTACTTCACGGAGCATATTGATATCAGCGATATCCAGTGTTCCGTTTGCACTTCCGTCCACATCACCGTTTACTGCCATGGTTACGGTATCTGCTACCGTACCGTCTTTGCGAAGTTTTACGAGATATCCGGTTGCTACCGGTGCTCCGTCTTCGTCAAAGGATGCATTGTACGGATCTTCCATTGATAAGGTTTCACCCTCGCCAAGCTCAAACATGGTAAAGAGCTGTGCTTTTGTCATGCCTGCCGGAACATTATAAATAATATTTGCATAGCGATCAATTCTGACTGAGGCATCTTCTTTTAAGGTCAGGGATACTGTCGTCAGTTCTTCTGTGCTTAACTGGACCTTGGTATCGCACCAGCTCACCATATCATGTCCGTCTTTGACATTTTTGTCTGCATACAGGCAGATTTCCTTTGTTCCTGCCGGGATCTCGATATCGAAGTACTGTGCGTTCTGACCATGTTTCATCAGCTCGCCTTTCCATACTTCTTTGCCGTCCAGTTTGATGATCGGATACGCTCCATCCTGTGTTTTTGCTTTATGAGCATCGATTCCGACATAACCCTGAAGGCGTGTTGCATTCAGTTTGGAAACATCGAAATACAGTGCAGAATCGGCATTGACACCAAATCCTTTTTCAAATTTTGTACGTTTGCCTTCCACATAGAGGTCAAGTTCTGTACCTGCATTGTCCTCGTTTACATGGATTCCGTTGTATCCGGATGTACTTCTTGCAGTATCGTATCCAAGATCTGAGAGCTGAATGGAAGTATCATTCTTGATCTCGATCGTGTAAGTTCTGCTAAATCCGCTCTTTGCGGTTGCTTTTACAGTTGCTGTGCCCGGAAGGCTTTCCGGTTTTGTGATCTCAACTTTTACGTCTTCGGATACTGCTTCCGCTGTGATCTCCGGAACCGTTCCGGACAGGGAAGAAACGTTTACACTGTAAGATGTGATGTCATTATCAAATCCATCCAGTTCCTGGTCACCGATCTTGATGCCGTTCAGCAGTGCTGTTTCATCTGCATAATTCTTCTTGCTCTCTGTCATCAGTTCTTCGCTTGTGGATTTGCTGATCGGTTTGAGGCGGTAAGTATAGCTGTAAGTTTTACCGCTTCCCAGCAGATATTTGGAAAGGGTTGCCTGTCCGCAGCTTGCGGTTCCAAGTCCCATCTGTGCATAGTCAATCGTCAGAACCGTGTTGTCTGTACGGCTGGTCTGATACGGATGTGCTGCTGCTTCCAGTGCTTCCTGTGTGCAGTTCAGTGCACTCATCTCCAGCAGGTGATCCTGTGCATCAACCAGCAGTCCGTCACCGTCTGCATCGGTCACTGCCATCCATCTGACGTCGGTCTTGTTGCCGGTTTCCTGAGCGTAAACATAATTGGTAAACTGTTCATCTACGGTGCTGCTCCACACACCGACATCATATCCGGTCTTTCTGTCGCTGTAGCTGTCCGATTCGCCGCGTCCATACCAGGTCAGGTTATCAAGTCCGGCTGCCAGCTGGAGACGTGTACCGACTCTCTGAAGATTACTCATGTTGGAGTTCGGAGCCATTGTTGCTTTTACAACAATTTCACCGTTTGCATAGATTGCATAGGTAAGACGGTCTTTGGAATCCGCACAGTTTTTCAGTGTACGTGCTACGGAAACATAAACCACTTTGTTTTCTTTATTAACGCTCACTTCATCGATCTGAACGTTCTCATTTGCTGTTTTCCATTTTGCATCCACGGATTCTTTTTTATCATTATCCGTAGAAGCTCTCCAGTAGTTCGGCTCAATGCCTTCTGCAATCATTTCTTTTCCGTTTGACTGATAAGAAGTCATCTCACCGGTTTTCTTATCAAAGGAAACCGACCAGTTATCGCCTGCTACTTTTACATCACCATCGGTTTCTTCAAATGTCTTGATATCTTCCAGTTTGGAAGTGTCTACGGCTTCCACTGCTGCATCGGTTCCTGCGAAATCCAGTTCAAACTGTGCTTCTGCCACTGCAAAATCTTTGTCTGCCCAGGTGAACTGATCGTCACTCTTTGTTACGAATGAAATATTCAGGAAATATTCATCACCTGCTGCCGCATCGGTCGGTGTGGTGAACGGGATCACAACATCTTTGCTTTCACCTGCCGGGATATCCACATCCATCGTTCCATTTTCTACGGAAGTTCCGTTCTTCACAACTTCCCATTTCATGGTATATTCATTTGCATTGGTAGCGATCCATTCGTTGCTGATCGTAACAGTCCTGGAAGCCAGATCCTTGAGCTGCATCTGAAGTGCCTGATAAATACGCTTTACTTCATAAGCTTCCGGCTGAAGTGTACGGTCCGGAGATATGATACCGTTGACACAGAAATCGGTGTTTCCAGATTTCCAGGAAGAATAGTCCTTGGTATTTCCGTCTGCATCGGTGTAAGTTCCGTGGTTCCAGTCACCGTCATAGCCCCAGTAAGTACTCTTTCCATCCCAGTTTCCGTCAGAATCCAGAATCGGTGTATTATAGCTCTGATCTACGAAATCCCAGATAAATCCACCCTGCAGGATGCCGTTTGCCCGGATTTCTTCCCAGTATTCTTTCATACCACCGCAGCTGTTGCCCATTGCGTGCAGATATTCACACATCAGATATGGTTTCTTTGAATTTTTAACCTGTTTTCCAATGTTCGGATACATGTTGGACCATACATCTACGCCTGCATTATCATTCCAGCCCTGATAATGAACAACTCTGGTATCATCGTTGTTCTGGAAATAATCAATTTCTGCCTGAAGAGAATCTCCGGCTCCCGTCTCATTTCCAGGTGACCACATGATAACACATGGATAGTTTTTGTCACGCTCCAGCATATTGATGGCACGGTCTTCTGCCGCCTCAACATAACCCGGCAGACTTCCCGGAACTTTGTACTGGCTTCGTCCGTTATGAGACTCTACGTTTGCCTCATCCATGACGTAAATACCATACTCATCACAGAGTTTATAGAACGTCGGATCGTTCGGATAATGAGAAGTACGGACGGCATTGATGTTCAGCTCTTTCATCAGCTCAATGTCTTTTCTCATATCCTCTTCCGTCAGATACCATCCATCCTGCGGATCGTTCTCATGACGGTTCACACCGGTGATCGTAATAACCTTACCGTTTACACGAAGTCTTGCATCGTCTGTATTTGCATCGGTGATCTCCACTTCACGGAAGCCGACATCGGTCTGTGTCGCTTCTTTTGTCACACCGTCTTTTTTCAGTTCCAGAACCAGGTTGTAGAGGTTCGGTTTCTCTGCACTCCATTTTTCCGGATCGGTGATGTGCTGTGTGAGGCTTACTTTTGCTTCTTTCGTCCCGCTGTCAAAAGAAGTAACTGTTCCGGTGAGCGGTGTGGTTGTCACCAGCTTGCCTTCGCTGTCGTAGAGGTTTCCTTCTACACTCCATCCGCTCACATCCTCTGCGGAAAGATTGCGTACATCCACATCGACATTCAGGTCTGCATCTGTGTAAATGTCATCCAGATCGGTAACTACCGTATAATCACGGATTTCCACGTCATCTTTGGATGTCAGGTAGACATCACGGAAGATACCGGAAAGTCTTACCATATCCTGGTTCTCGATGTAGCTTCCGTCGGACCAGCGGTAAACCTCTACGGTGATCACGTTCTCGTTTCCTTCTGAAAAATCAAGTGCATCGGTAATATTAAATTCATCTCTTGTAAAACTGTCTTCTGCATATCCGATGTATTTGCCGTTTACCCACAGATACATGGCAGAACCAACACCTTCGAAGTTGATAAAAACGTTGCGGTCTTTCCAGGATGAATCGATGGTAAAGGTCTTGCGGTATGTTCCGACCGGGTTGCACTCTGTCGGGGCATCTCCTACTTTGTACTTGTTATAAGCTTTTCCTTCTGCATTCATCCACGGATAGTTCTGGTTGGAATAGATCACCGGATCGTATTTCCAGGAACCGTCTTTATTTACATAGGTCTGCCAGCTCTTTGGAACCGTAATGTTATCCCAGCTGCTGTCATCGTAATCTTTCTGGTTAAAATTGGCATCTTTTGCACCGATACGGTCTGCCGGTTTGACTGCCCAGCTGAATTTCCAGTCATCTCCATTTAAAAGCTGGTAAAATGAAGATTTCGTCTGGTCTTTCGCTTTTGCCTTTTCTGCTGTATCAAAGCTGTAAAAGGTCGATCTCGCCGCTTCGCGATTCACCTGAAATACCCCCGGCTGTCCGTTCCATTCGGTAGAAGATGCTGCTGCGACTACTTCCGGTATAATCCCCTCCAGACCGGAAATGCTGCCGCCGCTTACGACCATCGCTCCTGCGAGTAAAACAGACAACAGTTTTTTTTGTTTCATATCCCTTTTCCTCCTTTTGAATGAGTTTGACAGTTTTACATATAGTAAAATGTTTACCTTCATCATTATTTTATCACTTCAAGTGTACCAGAAGTCAAGTGGTTTTTAATTTTTCGTTAATTTCGTACACTTTTTTCTCTGTTTTTTATGCATTTTTACGACTATTCTGAAGTTTGGATATATAATAGCATATCTTTTTTGCACATACAACGTTACATTTGATCCTAAATGTAACGTTTTTCCTTTTTTCAGCATCTCGTACAAACTCCGTCATTTTTTTCAATCTCGGTCACTTTATGTGTTTTTACAGTAAACATTTGTATTTTATTTACGTCCATTCACCTGACAGAATCGCTGTGCTTTCTACAATCCGTTCCGGACGGAGATTGTACTCTCACTGAGACAACTTTGTTGCTCGCTGCTTATAGAAGCAGAAGTCTTCTCCGACCAAGATAAAATATGCTCCCTCCTGAGTGACAAGTTTTTTATTATTTCACTTGTCTTCCCAGAAGGGAGCATATCATGATTCACTAAACATAGTTCCTGCTTTTTTTGTATTCGTTTATTTTACTTTTCTGCTCTTCACTGCAGAATAACTGCCATAAACTTTCTTTTTGCCCACTTTGCGGTAAGCACATACTTTATAGTAGTACGTCTTCTTCTTTTTCAGTTTTTTATTGGTAAAGCTTATCTTCCTGGCTCCGTTTAAGACTTTGACTTTCTTATACTTGCCTTTTTTCTTATCGGCACGATAAACTACATAGCCATCTGCGTTTCTGACTTTTTTCCATTTCAGAACCAGTTTCCCTTTCGAAACTGCCTTGACGGAAAGACCTTTTACCTTCGCCGGTTTTGCTTTTGCCGGTATCTCTGTGGACGGCATTTGCTGTTTTGTCTCACTCTCTGACGGCTTTGTCTCCTTTGTATCCGGCTGCGGCTTCGGATCTGGTTTTTCTGTTGCGGCTGTTTCCGATTCCGTCGGTTTTGTTTCGCTTTCGGTCTCCTTCTTTGTTTCGCTCTCTGTCTCCGTTTCGCTCTCTTCCGTTCTTCCCGTCAGTTCGATATACTGATCTGTCAGACTGGCAATGCCCGCCTGGAAAGTGTCCATCTCCGCAGACAGCGTCGTGATCTGTGCATCGGTCAGAAAGGCCGGATGTCCGCCCTGTGCAGTTGTTAAAATACCTGCATAAAGTTTTTGAATCTGATCTGCCAGCTGCGGTGCTTCTTTTTTGATCACGGCAAGTTTGTTGATATCACGCACACCCTCTGCCATACGCTCCAGTCTTACCGAGCTTCTGCTGATCGGATTCTGTGCTGTTTTTTCGTCCGGATAGATCAGGAAACAGTCACCCGGCTCAAATTTGCTGTGTGTGGTATCATCAAGCGGATCTTCCACCCAGGCATCATACGCCCAGCGAAGAAATCCTGCCGTGCCGGATTTGCCTGCATTTACGATCGACCAGTAACTTTCCACCGGTGCACTTAAGGAGAAGTTGCCCGGTCTGTGGCCGGTACAGGAATATAAAGTGGTGCGAAGTCCTTTTGCTTCTCGGTCTTTTACCAGCTGTTCAAAATCTGCCGGATGTGCGGCTGCCGCCGTATCTCCGACGTTCAGATCTGTCACTCGCATGGCAAGCTCTTTCTTTTCCACAAAGCTGTCCATCGCTCCGGCTGTCTTTAAACATTTGCCGTCCTTGTTTTTCACAGATTCGATCAGATCAAAGGCGGTGCCGGAAAATCCACGCTCATCAATGCCGATATAACTGTCATCAAACCAGCCTTTTTCGGTCAGGTGTGCGGCAAGATCGGTAAGAAAGTCCGTCCAGAGTGTGATATAACGTGTGCTTCCCACAGAAAATCCTTCTTTTACCAGCTTGCCGTTCTCCCAGTAAGTGAAAGAATTGTGCCACGGTGCCACGCTGTAAAGCACAATCTTATCTCCGATGCCCAGAGATTTGTTGAAGTTTATCCACTTATCAAAATCGGTATAGTCATACGTAAAGCTATCTCCGTTCTTTATCCATTTGATCATAGATGGATAATGCACATCATTTGCACTGTACGTCTGTCCGTCCCAGGCATCTTCGATGACAGAAGCAGTGATTGCATGTCCGCCTGCTTTTTTATAGAGCTCCATGGAGGACTTCATGATCTCCAGATGCTCGTCGGAAAACGGCTCTACGTTATAATATTCTGCACTCGTGTACGGATACTGCCACAGTTCAATATCAAAGGTATCTCTGTAGTTGTCCGGAAGTTCTGCATTCTGCACACGCACTTCATACTCAAACACCAGCGGCTTATCGAGCTGATCTGCTGTTACGGTCAGCTGTGTTTTGTAAGTGCCGGATTTTGCTGTCTTTGGAATCGCAAACTCAACCCAGACTGGCTGGAGTGTATCTGCTTTTATGTCGATCGGCGTACTCTGCCAGAGAATATCCGATGCTTCCGCACGGTTTTCTTCTGTTGCCGCCGGAACATCATTTCCATATATATATCCATAAACATAAGCTTTTGTAGAACGAATAAACGTTGCCGTCACATTTTCGGCTGCGATCTTCTTTTTGCCGTCCGTCAAGTCAGATGCCTGAACTGTCACATTTGTGAAATCACCGCCGATGGCACTTAAGACCAGTTCACTGACTGCACGGTCATTCTTCCAGGCAGTCAGCGTCTCGCTGCGGTTTTTCTTTACCGAAACTTCCGCGAAACGTTTCTGGATGTACTGCGTGTTATGATCAGTGACGGTGCCGCCAAGCGTATTTCCCTGCTCTCGCACTTCCACTTCCATTGTTCTGGAAATCCCTGCCTTCTGGCTGGATGCCGTGATCACTGCCGTTCCGCTTTTTTTTGCAGTAACCGTTCCCTGTGCACTGACAGAAACAATGTTTTTATCAGAAGTTGTATAGGACATATCGTTCAGTGTCGCATAAGACGGTGTATAGCTGTAAGAGATTGCATAGCTCTGTCCGACACTTAAGGAAATCCCCTGATCTTCCAGTTTAAAATCTTTTGCAATGTACGGGCTGTGTGTGACCTGTACATAAGCCACCTGATTGACTACCGCACTGCCACTGCGTTCCTTCTGCGTAACTGCATAGAGCGTATGTTCACCTTCCGTAAGGTTTTCTGCTTTATATACAGACTGCGGCGTGGTACGGCTGCTCTCATAAAGATCCACCAGTGTCTCTGCTCCATCATCCACACGGTATTTCACTTTTCCGTGGTTGTGACTCTTGTTTGCAAAAACTTCGATGGCATTTCCCTTAAACGTTACCCTGTAAAAGCATTCTTCTGCCTTCTCATTCGATGATCCGAGGTCTATATATGCCTCGTCATCATTGTACGTCCAGCTCTTTCCGCTGAATGATTCGTAGGAAAAACAGTTGACCCCTCCCGATGTCTGGCTCGGCAGGATCTTCGTTGTTTCCTGTGTCTGGCTTTTTGCATTTCCTGCTGCCATCAGTGATGCCGGCAGACCGGTAAATGCCAGGATCACGGCAAGAAACAGCGAAAGCCATTTCTTTTTTTTCTTTTCCATTTTCTTCTCCTTCTCTTTCATCTGCCTCTTACCTCAGATGCTGTTTAACTCTACAATCCGCCGGAAGCGGTATCCAATTGGAATGAAATCCCTGCTGATTGTTCGTACTTATTCCGGCTGTTTGAAAATAATATCGGCAAACTCTCCCCTGCTTGCCTTTTTCAGATCTTCCGGTTTCAGCTCGATCTGTACGCCGAGACGGCCTCCGCTGACGATCATCTTCTCCAGTTTCTGTGCACTTTCATCAATTCTCGTCACATACTGCTTTTTCATGCCGATTGCCGTACAGCCTCCGCGGATATAACCGGTGACCTGATTGATATCTTTGACATGGATCATGGAAACGGATTTTTCGCCGACTGATTTGGCTGCCTTTTTCATATCCAGCTCCTCGGCGATCGGTATCACAAACACAAAATAATTTCTGCTGTTTCCAATCGTGACCAGTGTCTTATAAAGCAGCTCATATGGCTGTCCGAGTGTGTCTGCCACTTTCAGGGCATCCACAAATTCATCACACTCATACGTATACTCTTTATACGGAATCTTGTTCCTCTCAAGGATACGCATGGCATTTGTCTTTACTTCTTTTGATTTTCCCATCTTTTTTCAGAACAATCCTTTCACAAAATCTGCCACCGCTTTCAGATCCTGACGGTCCGGATGAAGAAGTGCCTCGTCAAAGTTGTGAAGCAGCATCTCCACCTGCTGTGTATTGGAAGTGTTCTGCATCGCCTCATAGCGTTTGCGAACCTGGATCGGCATCTTGCCCTGACATAAAAATCCGCCCAGATATTCACAGTCCTCCGGGATAAATGCTGCAACTCCGTTTAAAATCCGGTCATAATATTCCGGCACATTCCCCATGCCGCAGGTTCCAAACAGTGCAACCTTTTTCCCGTGGAGGTTTCCAAGCAGATCCAAGATCTCCGAACTCGCTGTCCCGCGATCCGTCCAGAACCCAACCAGATACATCTCTCCGTCATCCCGTTCTGTTCTCTCCTCGATTCGTTTTACATTTTTTTCTTTTACCGGCACTGCCGCAAAAACTGCTTCTGCCAGTTTCTCCGTATTGCCGGTGCGGCTTGTATATACAATCTGTACGCCCATCCTGATTCCTCCTCTGGCATGATATTGATGTCAAAAGCCATTAACTTTGATACTCTGCGGATCATTCCATGCTCTGCACTCACATAATCCTGATATCTTTGCATTATCATAGCATACTTGACTGTACATAAAAATAGTTTAACTCTAAACAATTCTAAAGTTTTTATAACTCAGATTTCATATCTACATTCTCGGATTCCGGCATACATGCATGTTTTCTGCACTTCTTCCAGCGATTTTCCTCAGTCTGCATTCTGGATCCTGACCACTTCCACACTTTCCTGACCAGAGTCCTCGCTTTGCAGTTCTCCGCGATAAGTAATCTTCACAGACATTCCTTTTGTGAGACCTTTTTCTAAATACAGCGGAACCTGTACAATCCGGAACTTCACTTCTTTTCCGTCAGAAGTTTTAATCGTCATGCCGGTCATGGAAATCTTTTCCAGTGTTCCTTTTACCGTCTGCTTCTTTGATGCATCCGCCTTCGTTTCTGTTTCTGCATCGCTCTCGAAAACATCAGCCGATCCCGCAATACGCACAGCAGTTGCCCTTTTGGTACCTTTCTGCGTGATCTTTCCGGTGTAATCTACAGAAACCAGATTGCCGATCCGGATACCGTACGGCAGATCGATTTTTACATCATCCGTGGAAAACGCAAGCTCATTTCCATTATCGGAAAGCAACACTACCTGATCCATGCTCAACTCTTCCAGCGTCCCGATCACGGTATGTACCTCCGAAGAGTTCACTGTTTCGCTGCTTCCGGTGCTCTGCTTTGTCTCTTTTTCCGTTCCGGCACTCTCCTTGTCAGTCTGTGTTTCCCTGTTTTTTTCTGATGTACTTTCTTTCTCTTTTGCAGTCTCACTTTCTGCTTTCTTTTTGGCTGTTTCTTTTGTGCTGCCCTTCGCCTGTGTCTCTTTTGCCGTTTCAGAGGAACTTTCACTTTCTGTGCTGCTCTCTGTTACCGTTTGCGTCTCGGTCTGTTTTGCGGTATCGGTCTGCGTTTTTTTGCTGCATCCGGATAACAAAAGTGCGGTTGCAAGCATTGCGGCTGCTCCTGCCGTCAGAAATCGTCTGTACATAAAATTTCCTCCATTCTTTTTACGATTGTTTTATCCCCTTAAGCTTTTGCGAAAAATGTCGTTTCACCATCCAAAAGATGATAAAACGACATTCTGGTTTTCTGTTTCTTTATGCGTTCGCTGCGATCACATCCTGCATATCATACAGTCCAGGCTCTCTGCCTGCCAGGAATTTGGCTGCCTGTACGGCACCTTTTCCGAAAACCGCCTTGGAATATGCAGTATGCTTAAACTCGATCACTTCGTCTGTTCCGGCAAAGATCACTTCATGCTCACCTACGATATTACCGCCGCGAACTGCGGAAATACCGATCTCTTTCGGATCACGCTCTTCTCTTCGGCCGCTTCTGTCGTAAGTATAATGATAGGCATTCCCCAGTGCCTCATTCATACTGTCTGCCAGTGCCAGAGCCGTGCCGCTCGGTGCATCCAGTTTGTGTTTGTGATGCTTTTCTACGATTTCCATATCAAATCCTGCTTCTGCCAGTACTTTTGCAGCACTCTTTAACAGGTTCAGCAGGGTGTTGATACCAAGTGACATATTTGCAGATTTCAGGACGGCAGTCTTTTTTGCTGTCTCTGCCACTTTCTGAAGCTGTTCTTCTGAAAGTCCTGTTGTGCAGACTACCACCGGAAGTTTGTGTGCTCCGCAGTAATCAAGCAGTGCGTCCTCTGCTTTTGCAGATGCGAAATCGATTACAACATCTGCTTCTTCTTGTTTTATTTCAAGCGTATGAAATTTATCTTTTCCACTTCCTGCAATTATTTTGTTATAACCAAACGGTCGTACTGACGCTATATAATTTCCCTGCTTTACTGATGCCATCCGGCCACGATTCATAATTCTTTTTGAATATTCAAGATAATCATTTCCTCTCATCAATTCCATTTCAAAAAAACGTCTGTCATATTCATCACATAAATTATATATTTTTGTTGGTGTTATAACAGCTGTATTAGTATATCTAAATGTGTTTATAACTCTCCCGCAATCAAGCAAATCACCTCTTGACAATCTTTGCGGTTCTATAACAAGAACACCAGCATATATCTGTGACTCCAGCATATGAAGTACCTTTTTCATTACCGGTCTGTCATCAATAGTTTCACCCGAAACAACTTCACGGCATATGTGTTCTTCCGATATTTTTTTACCAAATTCTCTTACAGCATAATCCTGAAGCTGTAACTCATGTTTTGCAAGCACTTCACATACTTGTTGTGCAGAATCATCGGCACGCGATTTTCTAAGATACATAATTACATTTTTTTCATTTATTTCCATAATTTATTTTCCTAAATAACTTCTAAATCATTATATGTATTAAATTTACAAAAAAATATATTTTTTCAAATTTACCCCTTGACAATTTATAGAATTTTATGTAGAATAACACTTGCGTTCGGCATTGTAGATAAATGCTGGCATAGTTAAATAGTTTATGCGCGAGTGGCTCAGTGGTGGAGCACCTCCTTGCCAAGGAGGGGGTCGCGGGTTCGATCCCCGTCTCGCGCTCTTTTATTTAAGAAGTCGAATTCCGGCTTCTTTTTTTATATAATTACACAAAATCAGACTGCTTACATGAGACTTACCCATTCTATTAATCCGGTTAAGCAGTATATTTTTTAATATTTAACGGCAGCCGCCAGAATCTTGTATAAACATAAATTCTGGCGGCTGCCGCAATAATTTTTCAATATTATATTTATTTTACCAGCTCATTACTTCGTAACCGGTTTGCAGTATCACCAAAGCAATATATCACTTTCAATCCGATGCAGTATATTAAGCTGAAATACCAGACGGATGAGGTTGACCTGTTTTCTGATG
>JABLTN010099930.1_pt1 | contig 13235 bp, 17 predicted proteins | sample 7160141 | NCBI WGS metagenome assembly JABLTN01 (sample SAMN14651226, study PRJNA627086) | human gut metagenome | isolation source: feces | host: Homo sapiens | reverse complement strand
TCCATCGTTATAGCTCCTGTTGTAATAGTATTAGGTTTCTTACCTTCTCCTACAAACTTAAAAGCTGCATAACTGATTCCTACTATCATTAGAACTAGTATTAAGACAAGTCCGATTGATAATAGGAGTTGCTTTTTGTTGTTCATTTTTTCTTTCACTCCTTCTATTTTATTTACACTAAAAAACAAGATAATATTAGTCCTATCCTGTTATTAGTGCATGATAAAAAACAGTATTGTTACTGTCTAAATTGCCCCCCCCCATGTTAACTGTTGGTTAACTAAAGGGGCGCTTATACTTTTTCTTAATTTTCTAGTCATTGATTTGCAAATTAAAACGTACATCATAAGTAACACCTACCATTTCTTATCTTTAATTAGATTCTACCACGGAAGTGATAAGTTATTCAACTACTTTTTAATTTATTATTAACAGTAACTATTAGTAAGTTTACTATTCCATTTCAAATATCTTATTTATATCAACTGTATCTAATTTTTTCTTAGTATAAAGTCTCATTAATACATCCCCTGGTTTAACTTTATCTCCTATTTTCTTTTCTAAGTAAACACCGGCATCATAATCAATTTCTTCCTCTTTACTATTTCTTCCTGCTCCCAGATTATAAGATAGCTTTGCTACTTCTAAGGCATGTATTTTTCTTATAGTACCTTCTTTATTTGCTCTTATAATAATTTCTTCATCTTCTATTTTCAAGTTATCTATATTACCATATTGATAAGTTACTAAGTCACAAAACTTTTGATAAGCTTTTAGGCTATTTATACTATCTATTACTTCAGACTTTGCATCAGTTAATGATATATTTTTAGCAAGTGATATTAAGTTACTTGCAAGAATTACACACTCATCATAAAGGGGACCTTTCTCTAATCCTTTTAATACTTTTATAGCTTCTATTACTTCTAACTTATTACCTATCGCTTTACCAAGAGGTGTATTCATATCAGAATAAATAGTTACTACTTCTCTATCATAACTTTTACCTATTTCTATTAATAACTTACCAAGACGTTTAGCTTCTTCTCTATCTTTTAATAAAGCTCCTTCTCCTACTTTTATATCAATAACTATCTTATCAGCTCCCCCAGCTATTTTCTTACTCATAATACTACTAGCAATTAATGGGATACTTTCAGTTGTTGAAGTAGCATCTCTTAGAGCATATACTTTCTTATCAAGTGGTGTTAAATCTTTAGTCTGTGATGTTACGACAATATTAATAGCTTTTGCTTGGTTTTCTATTTCTTCCTCTGATAGATCAACTTTAAACCCTTTAATACTTTCTAATTTGTCAATAGTACCACCTGTGAATCCTAAACCTCTTCCACTCATCTTTATAAAAGGTACATTACAGCTTGCTACTATTGGTCCTATTATTATGGTTGTCTTATCTCCTACTCCTCCGGTTGAATGTTTATCTACCTTTACACCATCCATAAAAGATAGATCTAGTCTTTCTCCACTATTTAGAAAGATATCTGTTAACATTATAGTTTCTTTATCAGTCATATCATTTAAACAGATGGCCATTAGTAAAGCACTCATCTGATAGTCTTTTACTTCATCATTAAGATAACCATTAAACATTACCTTTAATTCTTCTTTAGTTAATTCTTCCTTATTTTTTTTCTTTTCAATTATTTCTTTTATCACTATTATCACCATCCTAATTATAAAAAAAAAGAGAAAGAAATACTAGTCTTTCAGCTTAACTTTTTATTAATTAAAGAAGCACATCTTTTAGGATTAGTTGTTAATAAATGAAATACTCTTTCTGATTTTCTTATTTCTTTAATAAACTCTACTTCTTCTTTAGACATTCTTGTTCTTCTTTTCTTGGCTACTACTTCTATTTCTCTTCCCAGTAAATTATCTAAACTCACTTCAAAAATATCTGCTAGGGCTACCATTGTTTCTAAGGTTGGTATTCTTGTTCCATTTTCATAACAACAAATACTTACCTTTGTTACATTAATTAATTTTCCTAAATCTTCTTGCGTTAAGTTTTTTTCCTTTCTTAACTCTTTAATTCTCTTTGCCAATAGCATTTTTACCACCTCGGATATATATTATATACTAGGTTAGTCATTTTTTCTATATAAGTTTACAAATAATTAACTTTGTTGTGATTTAGGGATATTTTTAATTAAATATCAGTTTTCTTGACATCACTTACTTTTTTACTTGATAAGAATGTTAATCTTTCAGCAACTACTTCTAACTGATTTCTTTTACCCTGTTCGGTTTCAACAATTCTTGATTGTAATCTGCCTTTAATTCCTACTATATCGCCAGTATGACAATAATCTTTAGCAAGAGTTGCTTTCTCTTCCCAAAGAAGACAAGGGATAAAGTCTGTTTCATATAGTCCGTCCATATTTTTAAAACTTCTTGGAACAGCTAGAGTTAAATTACCAATCTTTTTGCCCTTATCAGTAGTATTTACAACAATATTGTTAGTTAGTCTTCCTACTAGAATTATTTCATTAAGCATGGGACTCCTCCTTTCAAGTAGCTACTCTAACACAATGAATATGCCAATTGCAAACAGGCAATTTTGCAAATTCCCCTTTCCATTTTGGTATGTTTTGTTAAATTCGACCCCTGAATTTGCAAAATCTAGGGGTAGTTTTAAGCCGAAAATACAAAAAAGGCATCTTAGAAAAAAATTTTCTAAAGATTCCTTTTTATTAACTGATTTAATTCAACGGCATACTCCATTGGCAATTCTTCTCTAAACTCTTCTAGAAAGCCTAAAACTATTAGTTCTTCACACTTTTCTTTAGGTATTCCTTTACTCATTAAATAGAATAAATTATCATCACTTATCTTTGATACTGTTGCTTCATGCTCTAAGCTAGAGGTTGTATTTTCTACGATATTAGTAGGAATAGTATCGCTTTTACTTTTAGCATCTAGTATTAAGGTATCACATTTAACCATAGCTTCGGCATCTTTTGCCTTACTATCTATTCTTACTTTACCTCTATAAGTAGCATTACCACCATTTCTTGCTATACTCTTAGAAATAATATTACTTTTAGTATTATTTCCTAGATGAATCATTCTAGCTCCTGTATCTTGGTCTTGATTAGAACTTGCTAAAGAAATAGTTACACAAGTTCCTCTACTATTATCTCCTTTCAAGATACAACAAGGATATTTCATGGTAAGTTTACTACCAATATTACCATCAATCCATTCCATTGTTCCATTAGTATCAACTAATGCTCTTTTAGTAACTAGGTTATAAACATTAGGAGCCCAGTTTTGAATGGTAGTATAACGGCACTTACTATTCTTCCCCACATAAATTTCTACAACAGCTGCATGAAGAGAGTCTTCACTATAAGTAGGAGCGGTACATCCTTCAATATAATGTAGTTCACTATCATCATCTACAATAATTAAGGTTCGCTCAAATTGTCCCATATTTTTACTATTTATTCTAAAATAGCTTTGAAGTGGTCTATCTAGTTTAGTATGAGGAGGAATATAGATGAAGCTTCCACCTGAGAAAACACTACTATTTAAAGCAGCATACTTATTCTCTTTAAAAGATACTATCTTACCAAAGTATTTTAAAGCTATATCTTTATGATTCTTTAAGGCATCTTCAATAGAGGTAAAGATAATATGTTTAGACTCTAACTCATCTAACATCTTATGATAAATAACTTCACTTTCATATTGAACACCCATACCACCCATATGCTGTTCACTCTCAAGTACCCCTAAGTTTTCTAGTTCTTCTTTAACTGGTTTTAACACTTGATTCCAATCATTTCTTAGAGTATCTTCTTGAGATTTATAATAAGTTATCTTATTAAAATCAAGCTTAAAATCCGGTCCAAATGGTAGTTTATCACTCATACTTTCAAATTGTTTATATGCTTCCAATCTATAGTCTTTTACCCAACTATCTTCCCCTTTATGATTAGAAATACTAATGATGTTTTCTTTATTTAATCCTTTGATTTCCAATACTAGCACCACCTTTCTATAACTTTGCTAAAATTTTCTCGATAGTAACTTTTGGTAATAAGGCACATTTTTTTCTATTAGGTTGTAAAGCAACACTATCATAAATAGTTAATTCTTCAAGTAAGCCTTTATCATAGTCTTCTTCATTTATCATCTTTTGATAATTTTCTAAGATATTTTTTACTTCTTCTATACTTTTACCAACTATTTTTTGTAAGAAAAGAGAAGTAGCTGATGTTGAAATAGCACATGCTTCTCCATCAAAGTTAGCATCAACTACCTTTCCATCTTCTAGTTTTAATTCTATATCAATATTATCAATACAACTTTCGTTATTAGTATTTGCTTTAACATAGCCTTCTTCTTTTTTTAATCCCTTATGAAAAGGATGTTCATAATTTTCTACAATCATTTCTCTTCTTAATTCTTGATCTATTTCCATATTCTTCACCTACAATACTATTTTATATAAATCTTCACTATTTTTTAAAGCATCTATTAGTTTATCTATTTCTTCTTTGGTATTATAAAAGTATAAACTAATACGGCAAGTATTTTTAATATTAATCTCTTCTTTTAATACTTTAGCACAGTGGTTACCTGCTCTTACACAAATATTATAATGATCAAGATATAAGGCTGTATCTTGACTAAATATTCCTTCTAGATTAAAAGCAGTTATTCCCCCTTTACTAGTAGTATTATAAAGAATAACTTTATCTATTTCTTGCAATCTTTTAATAAGATATTCTTTTAGTTCTCTTTCATATTTTTCTATATTATCCATTCCTATTTTAGTAAGATAATCAATAGCTGCCCCAAGTCCTATTACTTCAGCAATTGGTGGTGTACCAGCTTCTAGTCTTGTTGGAACTGTTTTAAACTCCATATTACCATCACTATCAAAGGACTGATTCATTCCTCCACCATATTCGATAGGTCGCATTGCTTCTAAATATTCTTTCTTAGCATATAAAACTCCTACTCCTGTTGGTCCTAACATCTTATGAGCAGAAAATGTTAAGAAATCAATATTATCTTTTATTACATCTGTTTTTTGGTGAGGTACACTTTGAGCTCCATCTACTACAAATAAAATATCTCTATCATGACATAACTTACCTATCTTATTGATATCTCTAACATCACCAATAACATTAGTTACAGCAGCAAGAGATATTACTTTAGTCTTAGCTGTTATATATTTCTCTAAGGTAGTATAAGAAAGTTCATGATTTTCTTCTAAAGGAACAAACACTACTTTTATATTTTTTCTTCTTGCTAAAATAAGCCAGGGAAGAACAGCTGATGCATGCTCTGCTTTACTAATGATTACTTCATCACCACTAGTTAAATAGTCTTCCATAAAACCAAATACTACTCTATTTAGAGAATCGGTTGCTCCTTCAGTAAAGACTATCTCATCTTCACTAGAAGCATTTATAAAGTTCTTTACTTTAGTTCTAACTTTTTCATACTCATCACTAGCTTTTAGACTTATTTTATAATCTCCTCTATGAATATTAGCCGGATAATTGTAATAATAATCAGTCATTTTTTCAACTACACTTTTAGGCTTTAGAGTAGTTGCTCCATTATCAAAATAAATTAAACCAGTTGATAAAATGGGAAAATCTTCTCTATTCATGAAAAAACACCTCCTAACTTATTATTTTTAAGATATTATCATTTATTAGTTTAATATAGTTATCATCTTTTGCATCGTTTAGTAAAAAGGACTCTAATAGTAGTCGCCTACTTTCTTTTGAACCTATCCCTTTAGTTTTTAAGTAGAAGATAATATCACTAGGAAATGGTCCAATATAAGCTGAATGATTAGCAACTACATCAAATTCATCTATATAAAGATTAGGATTTATCTCTCCTTTTGCCATAGCAAATGGATGAATCATACTATCTTGATTACAAATACAACTCTTTAATCCTTTAGGTACTACGCCATCAATATTAAAGGTTAAATCTCCTTCTTTATAACTTACTCCATGGCAAATAACATTACTCTTAGTATTTTCATCTTCATGATAAACTACTATGTTATTTAATATTTTTTTAGAAGTAATAGTTGTTAAGAAAAGATTAATTTCTCCTTCATTCATTAGATGAATTTCTATCTTAGAGGATAAGTCATTAACAAAGATATAACAGTTTACTTTAGCTTTTACTAGTAATTTACAAGTAACATTATCTTTTATATTTAGATAAATAACATCATCTTCTAAAAATACATAACTACTATCTTTATCTACTTCTCTATACTTTTCATCATCTAATAATATTTTATTCTCTAGCATCATTATCACTCATTTCATTTTCCCTAAGATAACCATTACTTTCTATTTCTTTAGCAAACTCAAATGGTCCTGTCTTAACTATCTTTCCATCTATCATCTCATGAACATAATCAGGATGAATTAGTGATAATATTCTACTATAGTGAGTTATTATTAAAATAGCTGTATCAGGATTTTCTTCTTTATATTTGTTAATACTTTCGCACACTATTTTTAAACTATCAACATCTAATCCACTATCTAACTCATCTAAAAGAATAAGTTTTGGTTTAAGTATCTTTAACTGTAAGACTTCATTTTTCTTCTTTTCTCCACCAGAAAATCCTTGATTTACATAACGATGAATCATTTCTTTATCCATTTTTAATTCTTCGGTTTCTTTATTTAAGTCTTTAATAAAGGTATAAAGATTAAGTCTTTCCCCTGTTCTTTCAGTAAGAGCTGTTCTTAATACTTCTCTATTAGTAACTCCTATTATAGTCTTAGGATCTTGCATTACATAATAGATACCACATCTTGCTATATAGTCTGTTTCTTTATCTAACATTTCTTCATTATTAAATTTGATACTACCAGACTTAACAAGATATTTCTTATCTCCCATAATTACTTTAGCAAGGGTACTTTTTCCTACTCCATTAGGACCCATTATTGCATGTATTTCCCCTTCTTTTATATCAAGTGAGAAGTCTTTTAATACTTTCTTTCCACTTTCTTTAACATCTACTACTAAATTTTCTATATTTAACACTAATATCACCTTTCTTTCTTGGCGTTTTTATTATAGCATTATTTTTATATTTTGCATAATATATTGCCAAAATTAGCTAAAAAAAGTACAATGTTTTTAGGAGGATTTTTTATGAGTGATTGTTTATTTTGTAAAATTATTGATGGTAGTATTCCATCTTATACCGTATATGAAGATGATAAGGTTAAAGTTTTCTTAGATATTAATCCTAATAATGATGGTCATTTACTAGTTATTCCAAAGGAGCATAAAGCTAATCTTTATGAAATGGATGACGATACTTTAATTTATATGTTAAATATTATTAGAGAAAAATTAAAACCTATCTTAAGTGATAAGTTAAATATTGATGGATTAACTATTTCTCAGAATAATGATTATGGTCAAGAAGTAAAACACTTTCATATTCATGTTATTCCAAGATATAAAAATGATAAATTCCCACTAGCTTCTGATTGTTCTAAGGTAGAAGATGTTTATCATAAGTTAGTTGGTTAATGAAAAGGAGTATATATAAAGCTCCTTTTTATAATACTTATATTAGTGAGAATAAAAACAATTTCTTATCACATCTAATTTATAATATATTATGTTTTTGACATCTTTATTTGATACAATCTTCTTTTCTCATATCCAATAAAAATTTATCAAAATCAGATTCAAATAGTCTATCTTGAACTACCCTATATTTTTCAAATTCTGATAGTGCAAAACCTTCAGCAACTTTATGAGAAACTTTTCCTGGATTATCTAATATATCTCGCTCGTTAAATTGTAGAAATATATCAAGTCTATTTTTCCAATCTTCCATGGTCATAGGAATATGTCTTTCTGCTTGATCTTCAGCATAATCTAAATACATTGTAACTATTCTTTCTAGTGATTTAAGTTCATTCTTTGTTAAGTAATTTTTAGCAATAACAACATCACTTACCATTATTTTACCATTTGGTGAGTTCTTCCAATTCGTTAAGCCCATATGCTCTTTCTCATGATTTGCTCGCTCCACAATAACCTCAGCTGCTGTATTCCCATGAGTTGCATAATGCATCTTATTTTGAACCGTTTTAAAAAACTCTTGTGTTAATGGCGACTTAGAATTATAGTCTAAACTAGTAGAATATATGTCAGTAATTTTCTGATAAAAGTTTCTCTCACTAATTCTTATTTCTCTAATTTCTTGTAATAATTCATCAAAATAGTTTTCATCTAGAAAAGAACCATTTTTAAGTCTCTCTTTATCTAGTACATAACCCTTAACAGAATATTGTTTTAATACATTAATAGCCCATAATCTAAAGTCTATTGCTCTTTGACTATTAACTTTAAAACCAACAGCAATAATAACATCTAGATTATAATACTTTGTATTATAGTTTTTACCATCTTCAGCAGTATGTAAGAAATACTTACATACTGCGTTTTCATTCAATTCTTTATTAAAAATCTCTTTTAAGTGCATAGTAATATTATTTCTAGTAGTTCCAAATAGTTCAGCCATTAATTTTTGACTTAACCATACAGATTCTTCATCAACTATAACCTCAATAGTCTTTTCTTTATTTTGCTTTGTAAATATTAAAAATTCAGCTGTAGAATTTCTAATTTGTAAATTTTTCATAATAACTTCTCCTCCTTTTTGCTAATTAAATTATACTATTTTTTCCTAACCATAAGCTCATTATTTTTATACACACATCTAACTTATAATATATTTAATTAATTTTGAAAATAGTTTTTAATTAAATAATTATTCTTTTAAGATATCTCGTACTAATTATTTTATAAAGAAAGAATAAATAAAATCTATTAAGAAAATTATAATAAATATATTAGTTAAAATTATAGGTACTTTAGGTACTATCTTATCTAAGTATTTTCTTACTATAAATAAAAATATATAACTAGCAATAACCCAACCAAGTGATACTTCAACTGCTATATATTTACCATAATTGAATCTAAAGCTACTATAATCCCAATAAGATTTATGAAGAAAAAATTCTACTAAGTGGCCACCAATTAATTCAAGAATAGTTAAGATAAAAAAATTTAATAGTAGTGTTATTAAAATCTTTCCCCATTTAGAAATTCTAAATTTAGTAAAAGCAAACTTTTCGATTAATAACATTACCACTATTCCAAATCCATATACTGGCATCCAAGGTCCTATAAATGGATTATTAGTTAAATGATGATGAAAAATTAAATGAAGAATATTTTCATAAATATAACCAATTACGGAAAAAATAAAAAAGTATGATAAATAATAATACATAATAATCACCATACTTAGTTTTTACATTTTAGTTTATTTATATACTTATTTTAAGAAAAAAGCCTTAGAAACAAAGCTCTAAGGTTTAACTACCAAGTACAAACACTTCCTAAAATAATAGCTAATAAGATATATAAAACTATAATTATAACAAAACTATTTCTAGGTTTAGAACATCCACAAGAAGTTGTTACTGGTTGATTATTTGAACAAGACATTTTAACACCTCCCTTAAAAAATTAAATATAGGCACCTATAATGATTACTAGTAAGATAAATAGTACTAAAACAATAGCACTTGATGAATTGCAATTACCCATAAATTAATCCTCCTTTTTTTCTAGTGTTCACATTATTTTATGGTATTTTTTTAAATGTGTGATTATTTGAAGGATGTTTTTTAGTGTTTTCCAAAATAATGGTAGATGTCTATTCCTAATTCTTTGTCTTCATCGTCTAGTATATATCCATTTCTTAAGGCTACTTTTTTACTAGCTTTATTATTTTTATCTATTTTTAATTCTATATCATTTAGTCCTTTGATATTTTCTATTAGATAAGGGGTTACTTGAGCTAATACTTTTTCACCATAACCTTTTCCTCTTAAGTCTTTATCAATGCTATACCATACTTCTACTACTCCAGTACTAGACATATCTAAAGTTCCAACTACTCCTATATTTTTCTTATCTTTATTTACTACATATGCTTTACCTATTTCCATTTTATCATCAGATTTTGCTTCATGTTTATCAAGGAAAGAGATAAAGTTATGAGAAATATATTTATTGATATTTTTATCTCTATTAAGTTTCATTAGAAGACTATAGTGTTTTATCTTATCGATTTTTTCTAAATTAAAGTTTCTTAGTTTTATCATAATACTCCTCACCTTTTCTAAATTAATAATACTTTTAAAGTAGTTACCTGTCAATTTATTTTTGAGAAGTTTTACGTCACTCCTTGCTTATTTCTTAAAGGTTTGTTATCATTATATTGCATGTAGATAGCATGAAGGAGGGAAATAACGTGCAAAAGAAAAAAGGTATAGCATTTCTATTACTTATAGTTTTAGTTTGTGTATTAGTTACAGGTTGTGGAAAGAAAGCTGAGCTTGAAAAGAATTCTACTATTGTTAAATATAAGGGTGGAAAAATTAAAGCAGAAACTTTATATGAAGATTTAAGAGATAAATATGGTATTAGTGTCTTAATTGATATGATTGATCATAATATTTTCGATAAAAAATATAAAACAACTGATGATGAAACTAAGTATGTAGATAATCAAATAAGCCAAATGAAATCACAATATGGTGACAATGATGAAACTTTCTTAGCAGCTGTTAAACAGTATTTAGGTGTAGAAAGTATTGATGAACTTCGCAATATGATTTCTTTAGAATACAAGAGAAATTTAGCTATTGAAGATTATATCAAAGATAATATCAAAGATGATGAAATACAAAAATATTATGATGAAGAAGTTATCGGTGATATGAAGGTAAGACATATCTTAATTAAACCAAAGACTACTGATGATATGTCTACTGAGGAAAAAGAAGATGCTGAAAAGAAAGCTAAAGAAAAAGCTGAAAAGTTAATTAAGAAATTAGACGATGGAGCAGATTTTGCTAAACTTGCTAAGAAGTATAGTGACGATACTGGTAGTAAAACCGATGGTGGTTTAATTGACTATTTCAATAAAGATAGTGGTATGGATGAAGCATTCTTAAATGCCTCTATCAAACTTGAAAAAGGAAAATATACAACTGAACCAGTTAAATCAACTTATGGATATCATATTATTTTAAAAGTTGATCAAAAGAAAAAGGCTTCTTTAAAGAAATCAAAGGATGACATCCTAGATAAATTGAAGGATGAGAAACTTAATGCTGATGCATCTCTTCGTTATGAAACTTTAATTGAAGTTAGAAAAAAAGCTGGTCTTGAATTTAAGGATGATTCTTTAAAGAAAGATTATGATGAATATATGAATAAGTTAATGGAAAATGCTAAATCAAGTAGTACATCTAATAGTTAATATTAAAAGAGCTAGTAATTAAACTAGTCCTTTGAGTGTGTAAGGAATTCTGTGTAAATGACATCTAACCATGATAGTTAGGAACTTTATATAGGTTCCTTTTTGCTATTTAAATAATATCACATAATATTTAATTTTCAAAGAACTAAATTCTTTCATCAAACATAATAGATAATTCAGATAATATTAGTCCCCAATTTCTATATGCTTGATCCCATTTTTTCGCTATATTCTTAGTAGCTAAATATAGGCATTTTAGTAATGACATATCAGTTGGGAAAACAAATTTAGTTTTAGTAAATTTTCTAAATTGTCTATTTAACGATTCAATTGTATTTGTTGTATACATTATTTTTCTAATTGAATCAGAAAATTGGAAGAAAGGACAAATTGCCATCCCAGTTTGATTCCCATATTTTAAATGATGAAACATATTTATCATCCCATTTATTTTTTACTTCTTGTAATTGTTCATATCCCTTTTCTTCATCTACTGAGGTATAAATTTTCTTTAAATCATTTGTAAATTCTTTTAAATCTTTATAATTAACAAATTTTACTGAATTTCTTATCATATGAACAATACATCTTTGCTGTACTGTATTTGGTAATGCTGCATTTATAGCTTCTTTAATTCCTGTCAAATTATCGCTACATATTATAAGTATATCTTTAACACCTCGCTGTTTTAATTCGTTTAATACACCTAGCCAATACTTAGCTGATTCATTCTCTCCAATCCATATTCCTAAAACTTCTTTAAATCCTTCCGAATCGATACCTAAAGCAATATAAGCTGCTTTTTTTACTATATGATTATCTTCTCTTACACTAAAGTGTACTGCATCTATAAATACAAATGGATATACATCATCTAGTGGTCTTTCTTGCCATTCCTTTATTTCTGGTATTATTTGATCAGTTATATTACTAACCATTGTTGCCGATACTTCTATGCCATATAGTTCCTGAATTTGCTCATTTATATCTCTGGTTGTTAAACCATTTCTATAATTTGTTTTTTCTATCTTTTTATCATACTTAGAATATCCCATTGATGAGTCAAATTCAGCATTCATCATTTCTTGTAATGCACCTTTAAACATATCCTTTAATGCGCTTGATAAATCTTTAGCAGTATTTATTTCATAATTTTCTTGTAATAATTTTAATATTTCTTTTCCATTGTTATTTTCTTTCATAATAAAAATCTCTCCATTTCTTTTATTGTATCATGGAAAGATTTCTTATTTACACAAATTTATTTACAGACTCTGTAATCATCTTTTTATCATTATTTTCTTTTTAAAGTATATGGTTTGCCCTTAACTTCAGTAAAGAAATTGCTAGTTAAATCTTCACTTTCTTCTTGATGAATATATGCGTTTTCATATGCTTGAATAATTGATTCATCATCTACATCTACTAGAACAGTTCTTTGTGTTAATTGTGGTTCTTCTTCTGGTGTAAAATATCTTACTCTAGCATTAGATTCATCATAAAGAGTTGTTAAATTATCAAAGTGTATAATTTTGTCTCTTTTTAAGTCTTCAAATTTAGCACTTCCAATATCATAAACATCATCGTCAATTATTGTTAAAATTGCTAAATGCCTAACTTGAGCTAAACTAAACATAACTCTCAGTGACATCCTCCCCCGCCTAAAGAGGTGGGGGCTTCCTTTCGTACAAAAGCGAACAGTCGGTTCTCGTTCGATAATACCATTGTACTAAGCATAAGCGAGCTAACCCCGTGTGTCCCACGGTTTATTTTGTTTTAAGTTATGCGAGAACTAACCGCATACCCTCGTTTCTTATATTTATTGCAGCGTTTATATCCCTAT
>JABLTN010003509.1_pt1 | contig 13236 bp, 7 predicted proteins | sample 7160141 | NCBI WGS metagenome assembly JABLTN01 (sample SAMN14651226, study PRJNA627086) | human gut metagenome | isolation source: feces | host: Homo sapiens | reverse complement strand
GTCATCTAGATTGGCATTCTCATTAAGCAGTAGCGCGGTAATCAGATATTCTTCATCATCTCTGCCGTCAATAAAGTCAGTAATTACAGCCTGAAGTTCCGGCTTTAATGGGAAAGCCTGTTCAATCTGCCGTGTTCCGATCACAGCAATCAACATATCCTTGCCGCGTACGTCTTTCACCTTAAATTGTAGAATGTCCTGCAGCTGTAATCCTGTTCCGATTCCGATCTCAAATAAAATATAATATTTGTCATCAACAGATCTTAATGTGTCTCTAAATTTTTGGAGTGTTTCGTCATCTTTAATCGGAGCGACCCAGTTCATATATTCACCTCGTATAAAACGTATCCTCGCAGTGAAGAGGTAGACTATTCACTACATTATATTAATCCCATTATAACACGGATGCATTTTAAATCAAGTGATTTATCAAACTTCAGTTATATTCGACAATGATATTATTTATTTTTAATATTTTTTTTGATGCGTTCATTGCGGAGACGCTTATATTTATGGCGGTGATAGCTGCGTTTTAAAACATGATACAGCCAGATCAGGATCAGGGTAAATAAAGCGAAAGCAACAAGCATGCATAATATAAACAGTATCATATGGTGCATGGCAAAAGTCATGAGTTTGCTTTTCAGATGGGAGGCAAGCACTTTAGGAGAAAGCGAGGTGCGTGCATCAGGAACCGCTGCTTCTGTCTCAGTTTCTGTCTCTGTCAGCGGAGCAAAGGCAGGGAGATCTTCTGTTTCACCGGAATGAGCAAAGGCCGAAGTCTCTGTTTCGGTATTTGCAGCAGTGTCTGCCATTTGGGCCATTAGCTGATCATAATGATCGAAGCAGTAGTCCATGGCATTAATGGTATCCGGATAAATGTGACCGTCGGAATTCTCCATCACAACACAGGCAAGGGTGTGACCATCCTTTTCAGCATAGGTAACAAGGGTGTTCTTAGCTTCGGATGTATAGCCTGTCTTCCCTCCGATGCAGGCATCATAATGATATTTGGTATACATCAGCATCTGATGTTTGTGACTGAGGGGGAATCCCTCAGGACGCAGGTTGGTGGAAGCTACCGTGTATTCTGTACAGCCGGTAATTTCACGAAATGTCGGATTCTGAATTGCCTCTCTGGAAATAAGTGCCATGTCATGGGCACTTGTATAATGATCCGGATCATGAAGACCGTTGGGATTGACAAAATGTGTATTCGTACAGCCAAGTGCCTTCGCACGCTCATTCATCAGGTCGCAGAAAGCACTGACGGAGCCGCTGACAAACTTGGCGGCACCATTGCAGACTTCATTGGCAGATGACATAAGAATAGCATGCAGGGCGTCATTGACTGTCAGCTGTTCACCATCCAATATGCCGATATTCATATCATTATAATAATTCAGACCATTCCAGCAATCCTGGGAGAAGGTAATCGTGTCATCAAGATTGGCATTCTCAATAAGCAGAAGCCCGGTCAGTACCTTGGTGATACTGGCCGGATAATGCCGGTCGTCCATATTTTTATAATAAAGAATTTCACCGGAATCAACATCTATGACGCAGGCGGCGCTGGAATAAAGGATAATGTCGTCGGTTGACACTTTATCTGTCGGCAGAATCACGGGGCTGGCCTGTGTTTCAGGAACAGTTTCTGATGCTGCTGTTTCTGAATCAGAGGATTTTGTTTCGTCTGCATAGGTGTCCGTGGGGAACCACAGACAGCCGGATAAAATAAAAAGAAGCACTGTAAAGAGGCTGATTAATTTTTTCATATTATAAATATCTCCTGGAAATAGTATTACCCGAAATAATAGTATAGGATTTCAGCTTAAAAGTCAAATTCTATCTTTTGCCATAAGGCGTCAGATCAAGAAAAAAAGGTGATTATTGAATATGCATTCGACATGTGTTAAACTTGATTGCATACGAGAAATTTGCGGACGAAATGATGAAAATTGTTTGGATAGGATAGACATCATTGGATATAAAACGGTACAGAAACAGCGATAAGGAAAGGATGATCAGAGAATGTTAAGTAAAGAGATGCAGGAAAAGTTGATGGGAGAAATTAAGCGAAGTGACAAATTTATTGAACTTATCGGTATTAAAATCATAGAAGCTGATGAGGGCTATTGCAAGGCAGAACTTGAAGTGGACGATCGTCATTTGAACCCGCTGGGAACGGTGCATGGCGGATGCCTGTACACACTGGCGGATACAGTCGCCGGTTTTGCTGCAGCCTCATGTGGTTTTGAGGGTCCGACACTTTCAGGCAATATGTATTTTCTCAGACCGACAATGGGTGTGAAGAAACTGACATGTGAAAGCCGTGTTGTGAAAAACGGCAAGCGTATCCGTGTTGTTGAGGCAACAATCTATGGTGATAATGGACAGGAAATTGCAAGAAGCCTTCTAGAATATATGGATATGCAGAGAGAAATGATTGTAAAATAGGCGCGAGATTCGAATAAAACGATAAAAAAATCTATGAATGAGATAAATATTTAACGGGGCTGCATTTATTTACACTCTTGCTGGAATGTGATAAAATGTATTACATTCAACATGAGACGTGTATCCCGGAGCGTACAGTGCAGAGGCCAACCTGCAGGCTGACAGATAAGGGATATAAAGGAAGCACAGCTGTGAACATAAGCTTCAGCTGCTGAGAAAATAGAGTGTATGGAGGTAGTATTTATGTTAACTGGGGCACAGGTAATGGTTAAATGTCTGGAAGCCGAGGGCATCAAGGCTGTGTTCGGCTACCCGGGTGTTGCAATCTGTCCTTTTTATGACAGTTTATATGATTCAGGTATCAGGAATATTTTAGTTAGACAGGAACAGAATGGCGGTCATATGGCCAGCGGTTATGCCCGGGTGACGAGGAAACCGGCGGTCTGTGTGGCAACTTCGGGACCGGGGGCAACGAATCTGATCACAGCACTGGCAACAGCTTATGCTGACAGTATTCCGCTGATCGCGATCACAGGACAGGTTTCAAGTGAACTGCTGGGCAAGGATGTATTTCAGGAAGCAGATATTATTGGTTCTGCAGAACCCTTTGTTAAATACAGTTATCTTGTCAGAGATGCCAGAGAGATTCCACGTATTTTCAAGGAAGCTTTCCACATTGCATCTACGGGACGCCGCGGTCCGGTGCTGATTGATGTGCCGCTGGATGTTCAACAGAAACAGATTGATTATGTGCCGGTGAATGAAGTCAGCATTCGTGGCTATAAACCGACAGTGAAAGGCAATAATCTTCAGATTCGCAAGGTTGTGGACGTACTGGCACATGCACATAAACCGCTGATCTGCGTGGGCGGCGGTACGATTCTCGGCAATGGCGAACAGGTTGTCCGTGAATTCGCCAATAAATTCCATATTCCGGTCGTATCAACGATGATGGGTATCGGTGTTATGCCGAATGATGATGATTTATATATGGGTATGTTGGGTACAAACGGCAAGCCACATGCCAACTATGCTGTCCATGAGTGTGATGTGCTTGTGCTTGTCGGTGCAAGAGTGGCAGACCGTGCGGTTGTCAAACCTTACAAGCTTGAGAGAAGAAATACAACCATCGTTCATATTGACGTGGATCCGGCTGAGATCGGCAAGAATCTCGGTACGACAGTACCTCTGGTCGGAGATGTCCATGTAATTTTTGAGAATCTTCTGCAGTATGAGATTCCGGGAGATTACACAGCGTGGAATGAAGAGCTGGCAGAGAAGAAGGCAGCTTATGTGGATAGACGTCATTTCAATCCGGATTTTGTCAATCCATGTCGTTTTGTCCAGACATTGAGCAGCAAGATGAATGATGATGCCATTTATGTGGCTGATGTGGGACAGAATCAGCTCTGGTCAGCAGATAATTATGTCATGAAGCATGGACGTTTCCTGACAACAGGCGGTTTTGGCACAATGGGCTATTCCATCCCAGCAGCTATTGGTGTACGTGCCGCATTGCCGGATACACAGATCGTTGCTGTCTGCGGTGATGGTTCTTTCCAGATGTCTCTGATGGAACTGGCTACCATGCGTCAGTGGAACCTGCCGATCAAGTTTGTTATTATGAGAAACGGCTATCTTGGTCTGGTACGTGAATACCAGCATCATACGTATCATGATCGTTACAGCGGTGTTTCTCTTGACGGCAGTCCTGACTTTGAAAAGATTGCGGATGCTTACGGACTGGATTATTTCCACCTTGAGCATAACGATGAGATGGAGCAGAGAATAGATGAATTTCTTGCATGTGAGCATGCAGCCATGATGGTTTGCGAGGTTTACAGTTTTGATTTGGTAAAGGAGTAATAGGCGGATGAAAGGAATATTTTCGGTATTAGTAGAGAATAAAGCCGGTGTATTGAGCAAAACCGCCGGATTATTTGCCAGAAGAGGTTTTAACATCGACAGTCTTGCTGTAGGTGAGACTGATGATAGAGATATTTCCAGTATGACCATCATCTCAACCGGGGATGAGCGTATCATGGAACAGATCGAGAAACAGCTGAACAAGAAGATTGATGTTATTAAGGTTCGCCGTTTTGCAGAGAATAAATGTGTAACAAGAGAACTTCTGATGCTGAAGGTGACGTATACGAATGTGACAAGATCAGATATTATGGAGATCTGCAATATTACAGGTGCCCATATTGCTGACCTTTCTCCGAAGTCCATGGTCATCGAGCTGACAGCCAAGACATCGAAGATCGATCGATTTATCAAGCTGATGCAGCCATTTGGCATCATTGAGATGGCACGTACAGGTGCACTGGCCGTGCAGAGAGATTCCAACGAATAGGCAGGTTTTTTATGAGACTTAGAAATGTAAGAGGTTCCAGGGAGACAATTGCAGCAGATGAATGCGTTCTGCATGATCCTGAGGAGCAGCGGGCACAGAAGGGCCGCTGGCATGAACTTTTCGGCAATGACCATCCGATCCACATTGAAGTCGGCATGGGTAAAGGTCAGTTTATCATGACGCTGGCACAGCAGAACCCGGATATTAATTATATTGGTATTGAGAAGTATTCAAGCGTGCTTGTGCGTGCTTTGGAGAAATACCATACATATGAGGGCAACAATATTTTCTTCCTTCGCATGGATGCGGAAGAGATTGCGGATGTTTTTGATGAGAATGAAGTAGACAGGATTTATTTGAATTTCTCAGATCCATGGCCTAAGGATCGCCATGCTAAACGTCGTTTAACTTCCAAGGAATACTGGGCACGATATGATCGGATTCTCTGCCCGGAGGGACGTGTGATCTTCAAGACAGACAATCGTCCGTTATTCGACTTTTCACTGGAGCAGGTGGAAGTGGCCGGCTGGCAGCTGGACAACTATACGTTTGACCTGCATCACAGTGAATATGTGGAAGGCAACGTTATGACTGAATATGAGGAGCGCTTTACAGCTAAGGGCAATCCAATTTGTCGTCTGGTGGCGCACAGAAATCCGCAAAAAAAAGGATAGAGCGCAGAAAACAGACCTTAGACGGATTTGTGAAACATTCAGGATTTTTCGAAAACATATAAAATTCCCCTCTTCACAGCAGGCACGTTCGCACTGCCTAACACTGTCAGCGGTACATAAGATGCCAAAGGACGGCATCTAAGTACCGGACGTGTTAGGGGCACCTGCTGTGAAGAGGGGAATTTCTATATGTTTACCCGAGAATTGAGTGTTTCACAAATCCTGTTTCATGAAGTTTTTGACTGCACGCTTTGGATTTGAAGCGCTAGGTGCTGGATAATGTTTAGAAGAAGATAATGTTTCGAAAACAATATTTCAGATTGCGGCATAAGATAGTAATAGGAAATTTGAATTCCGAAGGGGGATGCATGGCTTCTTTTAAGCAAAAAATGTCGAATAAGGCAGTGCAGTTTGCTTATGACCATAAACAAATTTCGAAGCGCGGGAAACGGTTGGGGGATTCTTATAAAGAAGTGAAAAAGACAATTGAAAATATTGGCAAGGATAAAACACGCTAAAAGTTGTTGTTTCATATAAGAGACATCTTTTGATATGACTTTGTATAAGATACAGAGAAAATATCAAAGTATGTCTCTTTTTTGATTTCTTGGATTTTGAGAAAATGCAGAGAATAAAAATCTGAAAAAATTAGAAAATATCTATTGACAATCTCTGAAAATGGGAATATAATAACCTCAACATCACGGAAACTAAGAAAATTAGATAAGACATTCTTCAAATGTAAGAATGCATGCAAGAAAGAATGTCTGAGAAAAACAGAACTCAATGCGGGAAACCTGTTTCTGAAAATTCGAGAATACAGTTGGAATTCCGGGATGGGGCTGCCGTGATGATGACATGGCAAATATCCGGATTTTTGCACGAAACTTTATATATGACAGAACAAAAGAAAAAGGAGAAAGAACAATGAGTAAAGAATTAATGAATACCACAGAGATGAAAGAAGTTATTTCAAAGAGAACGGCCTGCATGAAGGTGTTTGAACATGCGGACCACCGTTTTACAGCGGCCATTTACGGCACACCGGTCCACTACATGAAGGACGGCCGATGGGAAGAGATCGACAACCGTTTGGAAGCGGCAGCTGATGAAGTGCCGGCTGATGCGGATGATATGGAAAATATTTCAGGGGCCTTCAGAGTCCGTCTGTCCAACAAGGTGAAGAAAAAGCAGATGGTTTCACTGGGAGAGGGCAGCAGAAAGCTCACATGGGGTTTTGTGGATGCCAATTCCGTGAAACGCCAGATTTTAAAGGAAACGGAGGAGCAGCAGCCGGATAGTGCCGGTGCGTTGGAGCATACGGCAGACAGTGAAAAGGACCCCACAGCGGCCTATGCCGTCAGACATTTAAAGAGCCGCATCCTTTATCCGGAAGCCTTCCATGGTGTAGATATCCGTTACACCATCGGCCCGGAAAGCCTGAAAGAAGATCTGGTCTTAAAGCAGGCAGACGCCGTGCATGCTTTCACATGGCGCTATGCCCCGGGTGGGTTAAAGGCCAGACAGGAAGGTGCGGATATCGTCTTTGAGGATGCAGGGGGCAGGGAAGCCTACAGATTGTCTGCACCGTATATGACGGATGCCGCAGGGGAAGTGAGCCCCGGCCTGACACTGACCCTGACGGATGACGGCGGAGAGAAGAACAAGGAGGCGTATGTGAGACTGGAAGCGGATGCGGGATGGCTTGCGGCAGAAGAAAGAGCATATCCGGTGGTCATCGACCCGGTGGTGACCACCGATGTGGCCAGGGATAAGATCCAGGACTGCCATGTCTCTTCTTTCTACAATACAGACAATTTTTACAACAGCCATATCCTGAAGACAGGCAGGGTGGACGGTTCCGTCCTCAGAAGCTACCTGAAGTTCACCCTTCCGCAGCTCAACAAAGCTTCTGAGATGGTGACATCCGCCTGGTATGTGGCCATCAGACGCCCGGGCGGTTCAGACCAGCGCCGCATTGATATCCACCGTGTGACAAAGGACTGGAACAGCAGGACCGTCACATGGGACAACAAACCGTCCTACGACCCGAAAGTGGCGGACTATATCGCTTTTTCCGGTCCATCCCTGACAAGGCTTGTCTTTGATATTACGGGTGTGGTAAAAGACTGGTATGCGGATGGGAAGAACTACGGCCTGATGATGAAAGAGCATGGGGAGGAAGAAGGTACGTATAACGAATACATTTCATCTGATGACAATCTGGATGATAATGCGGCCACACGTCCCCAGATCATGATCCAGTACGTAAGCTGCGAGGGCCTGGAGGATTTCTGGACGTATCACCAGCATGATATCGGCAGGGCCGGTACAGGCTATGTGAATGATTATAACGGCAGCCAGATCCTGGTGCATCCGACTTATGCCCTTTCCGGCAGCCGTGCGCCTATCAGCCTGAGCCATGTGTTCAACAGCAGTGAACAGGGGGCGGATATCGGTTACGGCAAAGGCTTCCGTCTGAACTACCACCAGACCATGACGGCGAAGAAGATCGGAAGTACAGACTATTACTGCCAGACTGACGGTGACGGTACGAGAAGATATTTTGCCAAGGATACAACAGACAGCAAGTGGAAGGATGAGCTGGATCAGACCCGTATCCTGACACTGGATTCATCCAACAGATATACCGTGACGGATAAGGACGGCGGCAAACAGCACTTTTTAAACGGGCTGCTTGTAAAGGAGGAAGATGCTTCCGGCAACACGCTGTCGATCTTACACAACGCATCGAAGATCGTGAAGCTGACAGACGGATCCGGCCGTGAAGTCAATCTGGCCTATGGCAGTGACGGCCATCTGTCCAAACTGACGGATGCGGCAGGCAGGGTGACAACATTTGGTTATACCAACGGTTTCCTGACATCCATCACAGACCCGGACGGTGCCGTGAGCCGCTTTACTTACGATACGGCAGCGGGCAAGGGCATGATGCTGACAGCGGCAGACCCTTACGGCTATAAAGTCCAGTACAACTATGGCAGCCAGGCCCCTTACAGGGTCAGCAAAGTCACGGAATATGCCGGCAGCACAGAGGGACAGAGCCTGACACTGGCTTACGGACATAACCGGACAAGCTTTACAGACAGAAAAGGAAGAAAAGAAGTCTATCTCTTTGACAATGCAGGGCGGACGGTCAGTGTGCGCAATGATGCCGGTTACGGTGCCGCATGGCAGTATCTGGATACGGCAAAGAACAAGAACAAACTGTCCGCAGCCACAGACCTGCGCTATGTATCCCCGCAGTATCTGAGGGGCGTCACGGGCGGTATGGCAGGCTGGACACGTTACAGCAATGCGGATCACGTTGTGGTGGAGGACAGCACAGCAGGGGAAGGCTATATCGGCACAAAGTGTATCCGTATCCGCAGCACAGCGGCCTCCGGTGACGGTGCAGCCTACCAGAACCTGACGGTAAAGGCAGGAAAGCGATATGTCTTTTCCGCTTATGTCAAAGCCAGTGTCAGTGAACTGGCGGCAAAAGGGCGTATCTGGCTGCAGATAGAGGATACAGCGAAGAATCTGGCGGTCGTGGCGGATTCAGGCAGCATCACGGCGGGTACGGAGGGCTTTAAGCGCCTGTCAGTGGCCTTTACGGCACCGGATAACGGGACAGGCAATGGCACATCCTCCTTAAGGATCCTTGCCAGGACCCGCAATTTCAAGGGAACTGCATGGTTTGACGGCCTCCAGATGGAAGAAGGGGAGGCAGCGGGACGCCTGAACCTGGTTTCCAACAACTGCTTCCAGAATGGCATGACGGACCATACAGCCTTACAGTTCGCCAATGGTGACGGCGTGTTAAAGACCGGTGCGGCGGCACAGGTGCCGACCGTCTTAAAAGGCACTGTCAATGAGGATAAAGTCAACATCCGTGCGGCGGCAGGTACGGCATATCAGGCCCTTGTCATGGCACCGAAGGGCACCAGTGCCACCATCCATGGGGCGGATTATGACAGTGACGGTTCTATCTGGTATGCCATCCGTGCAAAGATCGGCAATAAGACCTATGACGGCTATATGAAAGGCACCTATCTGAACCTGTCCATTTCAGGGGCGGTTGTGACAGTCAGGGGTGTGGTTGCGGCAGACAACCTGAACCTGCGTGCAGGTGCAGGCACCGGCTACAGCGCAAAGACCATGATGGCGGCAGGCACAGCCGTGGGCATCAAAGGTGCGGCCAAAGACAGCAGCGGCACAAAGTGGTACCGTCTGGCCTTTACAAAGAACGGCACACAGTATGATGGCTATGCATCTGCAGATTATGTGGCGGTCATGCGTCCATCCACTTCCCATGCGGCACCGTCTGGTACGCTGAATGTCCGAACAGAACCGAATACCTCCTGTTCTGTGGCTGTCCAGATCGGCAGCAGTGACAAGGTAAATATCGTCAGCCATGCCGGTTTAAAGAACGGAGACCTGTGGTACGGTGTGAAACTGACCAAAGGAGGCAAAGCCTACACCGGTTATGTGCTGTCTGATCTTGTGACGGTTTCATCTACAGATGTTCCTACAGAGATCCGGATGGGACAGCAGGAAAAAGTACCGGGCGGCAACGGCCCGACAGGGGACAGCGTTTTAAAAATCACAGGGGATGAGAAGAACAACAAGCGCTGCTATCAGCCGCTGGCCATCTCCGGCAAAAAGGGCGACTGCTTCATGGCCTGCGGCTGGGGCTATGCCGACAGCGTGAGCCTGAAAGAGAAGTTCTTTGAAAGCGATCCCCATGCGGGCAACAGCTTAAACAGCAGGAAGAACCGCCATTTCGGCCTCCATATCAACTTCATATCCAGTGATACCAATGACAGGAATGACATCCACTATGCGGAATTCGGGGCAGACTGCAGTGAATGGCAGTTCATGAACACCGCCTTTGTAGCCAGACATGACTATGTGCGTGTGGATATCGGCTTCACATACGGCAGCAACAGCAACAATGCCTACTTTACGGGCCTTGGCCTTTATAAAGAAGAGTATGGCACAAGCTTTGCCTATGATGCCAAGGGCAATGTGGTGAAGGTGACGGACCAGGCGAAGAAGAACAGCAGTTTTGAATATGACACAGCGGATAACTTAAAGAAGCTCATGGATCCGAAGGGCAATGCTTTTAAGTATGACTATGATAAAAAACACCGTGTGACAGGGGCGGCATCTGCGGCAGGCATGAAATATACCTTTGCCTATGATAACTATGGCAACCCAGTGACGGCAAGGACCGTGGATTCATCAGCAGAAACAGATGCGAAGAAAGCCATGACATCAAAGGCAGTGTATACAGCAGGTACAGCGGCCGGGCAGTATATGGCTTCCCAGACTTCACCGGAAGGGGTGACAACGGCATATGCCTGGGATGTGACAAAAGGCCTTTTAAAAAATGTCAGTGTGTCCGGCCATCAGGCGGATTACAGCTATGACACCATGGACCGTCTGACAAAAGTCGCAGGAAAAGCAGCGGTAAACGGAACAGAAACAGATGTCCAGGTCCAGTATACCTATGACAGGGACCGTCTGACCAAGATCACCCATAACGGTTTTGACTATACCTTTGCCTATGACGGATTCGGCAACAGAAAGAGTGTGTCCATTGCCGGAAAGGCGGCGGTCAGCCATGATTATGAGGCAAAGAACGGCAATCTCTTAAAGAGTACCTATGCCAACGGCTGGGAAGTTGCTTATACTTATGATAATCTTGACCGTGTGACAGAAGTGAAAGCGTCAAAAGACGGCACAAGTTATACTATTGGACGGTATATCTATGACAAACTGGGAAGGGTGGCCCGTTTCATCGACGGACAGGTATCCGGAAAATCCTGCACTTACGGCTATGACCTGACAGACAGGCTGTGTGAAGCAGTCTTTGATGACGGTACAGCCTACCGATACACTTATGATGCCAATGACTGCCTGATTAAGGAAGTCCAGACCACACCGGATGGCGTAAGGACTGTCACAAGGGGCTATGATGCAGACAGCCGTGAAACATCCGTGGCCTGCGGCAGTGCCAAGGTTGAAAAGACTTTTGACAAGCTGGGCAGACTCTCATCGATCAAGAGGAACGGCGGGAAACATACGACAACGTATACTTATGAGACAACAGCGGATGGCGGACAGACAGGGCGTGTAAAAACCGTGAAAAACGGCAGCGGCACATGGGAGTATGCTTATGATGCCTGGGGCAATGTGTCTAAAGCCACAGAAAACGGCAGTGCAGACAGACATACTTATACCTATGATGCCCAGGGACAGCTGACCCGTGAATATGACCCAGATAAGAAGCTGTATCTCGGCTATCAGTACGATGCCGGCGGCAACCTGACGGAAGTGCGCAGTTACCCGGCAGGGGCAGAGGGCGGACCGGAAGGAACAGGGACTGTCCTTAAAACTTTTGCCTATGACAGCACATGGAAAGACCAGCTGGCATCGGTTACCATGGAGGGGAAGACAAGGAACTTCACCTATGATGCCAACGGCAACCTGCTCAGTGACGGAAAGTATACCTACAGCTGGACAAAGGGAAGCCTGCTTGAGAAAGTGACAGGTGATGGTCTGGAGGCAGTGTATACCTATGATGCATCGGGTATCCGGACATCCAAGAAAGTAAACGGTATCACAACAGAATACCTGACAGCGGGCGGCAGTGTCCTGTCGGAGAAGAAGAACGGCGTATGGCAGCATTACCTGTATGACGGCAGCGGTCAGCTGATGGCTATCCGTTATAAGGGCGCGGATTACTATTATATCCGTGACGGCTTAATGAGCATCACAGGACTGGTTGACGCCAATGGTGTGGCTGTAGTAAACTATAGATATGACAGTTGGGGTATACTGACCGGCATCACAGGCAGCATGGCAGGGACACTTGGAAAGGATAACCCGTACAGATTTAAGGGGTACTACTATGATGAAGAGACGGGGATGTACTATCTGAAGAGCCGCTATTATCAGCCGGAGATCTGCAGGTTTATCAGTGCGGATAGTTATGATGTATTGACACAGTCTCCGATGGCATTAGTTGATACAAATTTGTATAATTATTGTGATAATAACCCTGTTTATAGGGAAGATGAGAATGGTCAGTTTTGGAACATAGTAATTCCAGCACTGATAGGTGCAGCTGTAGGTACATTTTTGACGTGGGCAGCAACATCTGCAACAGGTCAGGAATATAGAACAAAAGATTATCTGAGTGATTTTGTAGCAGGATTTATTATCAATTTGATTCCGATTAAAAATATATCTAGAGCATTCTATGTAATTTATACAACTGGTAAAGGCATATATGATGGTGAAGAACCAAAGAGTATTGCATTTAATGCAGCGATAGCATGGACGGCTTCTTCATTGAATATTAGTGAAAGACTTAATTTGCCACATAAGACAAATTATGATAAAGTTGCTAATAATGTAATTGATGTAGTGGAAAATGCGGGAAGAGAGTTTGTAGGTGCTATTACAAGTAGAATTTTTAATTCAGGCCCTTCAAAAACTAAAGCGTCAAAATCGGTAAAAAATAGTTTTAAACGTACTTTAATTTCTAATCAGATTATAAGGAAAGGGAAAAAAGTATATAGAAAGAGAGTGTATTATTATCGAGGACGAAAAGAATGGAGAATAGAAAGGATACATTAAAACGTGGATGAGGATAAAATTATAATTATACCTGAAAAATATTATATGCAAATCTATCAAGTGGGTTTTTGGTTTCTTATAATCATGTCTATTATATGT
>JABLTN010060017.1_pt1 | contig 13238 bp, 12 predicted proteins | sample 7160141 | NCBI WGS metagenome assembly JABLTN01 (sample SAMN14651226, study PRJNA627086) | human gut metagenome | isolation source: feces | host: Homo sapiens | reverse complement strand
GATTATGCCTTACTTATCACGTTAATTGTAAAATGTCTACAAGACAAACTGCACATGTTTTAGAAGAAGTTCATGGAATAAAAATATCACATAGAACTGTTGCTAATTATGCTTTAACAGCAGCCGCTGTCATTAAACCATTTGTTGATACATTTAATTACAAACCATCTAAAATACTTTCTGCCGATGAAACTTATATAAAAGTTAAAGGAATTAAGCATTATGTTTGGATTGTAATGGATGCTTGTAAAAAGTCTATTCTAGGTTATCAAGTATCTGATACAAGAGCTACAGGTCCTTGTATATTAGCAATGCGTATGGCTTTTGATAAGTTCAAAAAATTTCCAGGAAAAGCTTTGAACTTCGTTGCCGATGGTTATAGCGCTTACCCGTTAGCGAAGCAACAATTTGAATTAGAAGAAAATAAAGAATTTAATCTAACTCAAGTTATTGGCCTTACTAATGAAGATCTAGTATCTGAAGAATTCCGTTGGGTTAAGCAAGTAGTAGAGCGTCTAAATCGTACCTTCAAATCTTCCTATAGAGTTACTTGTGGCTATGGAAGTGATGAAGGTGCTCTTTATGGATTCTCTCTTTGGGTTGCTTATTATAACTTTTTAAGACCTCACCCATATAACTATCATCGTCCTTTAAATGAATTGGATGCTTTAAATATCGCTGATAACATGCCAGCAAAATGGCAAATTCTTATCAATCTCGGTCAACAAACCATATTAAATATGCAAGAATCTAAAACTTCTTGATAAACTATAAAATTAAATATTGATTTAATTTTTGCCTCCGATACCGAAGGTCTTTTTGTCATATTCAATTTTCAAATTTTAGTTGATATTTCAACGATATTTTTTAATTTTTATTAAAAATTAGCCATAGGCTATTTTTTCATACGAAACTTTACACTATCCCTTTGTATTTTCATCTTATAAAAATAGTCTCTATATATTATATAGAGACTATTTAAAGCTTATTCAACTGTAACTGATTTAGCTAAATTTCTTGGTTTATCAACGTCACATCCCTTTTGTTTAGCAACATAATAAGATATAAGTTGCAATGGCACAACACTTATCATTGGCGTTAATAAATCTATAGTCTTTGGAATATATACTAAATCATCTACAACTTCTTTTGATGTTATATCTGCCTCGTTAACTACAGCAAAGATATTTCCACCTCTTGTAGTTACTTCTCTCACATTTGATATCATCTTATCCCTTAAGGCTTCTTGCGTTAATAAAGTAATAACTGCAGTACCTTTATCTATTAGAGCTATTGGTCCATGTTTTAACTCTCCACCTGAATATACATCACAATGGATGTATGATATTTCTTTCAATTTTAAAGATCCTTCCATAGCTACTGCATAGTCTAATCCTCTTCCTAAGAAGTATATATCTCTATGGTTATAATGCTTATCAGCATATTTTTGTAATTCTTCCTTAGTAAATTTAAAACTGCTAGAATATCAGAAGCTATAAAACTTTCATCTTCACCTAATCCTACTATAAACGGACTATCTTTTCTTACTGCTATAATCTTATCTTGTTCATTATTGACAATAACCCCAATAGCAAAACTTCCTTCTAATTTTGATGTTGCTTTTACTATATCTTCAAAAATATTTCGTACATCTCTATAGTAATAATCAACTAAGTTTGGAATAACCCCTGTATCTATTTCTGATAAGAATTCATATCCCTTTGCAGTTAGCCATTCTCTTAGCTTAATATAATTTTCAATAATTCCATTATGTACAACACTTATTGTTGCATTACCATTACTACGTATATGTGAATTAACATCACTTGGTTCTCAATGAGTTGCCCATCTAATGTGTCCAATTCATATATATCCATTAATTTTATTAGTATTTAAATCATTTTCTAAATTAACTAATCTACCTTTTAGTTTTCTTACACTTATTTTTTCATCTTCCATGATTGCAACACCTGCTGAATCACATCCCCTATATTCTAATTTTAAAAGACCTTCAACTAATAATCCAGAAGCTTGTTTATTTCCTATGTATCCTACTATTCCACACATTTTTATCTCCTTTATTCTTAAATTGTACTTCTTATAATATAAATATTAATAACTTCTTTTAAAAATAATTTTAATTAATTTCATAATTTCTTTTTTATAAATAATGAATGTAGTTATGATAATTAAAATCAAATAACTTAAACCACCTAAAAACCAATTTAAATTATGCGATATAAATAAAAATCCAGTCCCCACTATACATAAATATATTATTTCTTTTAAATCTACATTTAAGTATTTAAAATCCTTTACTGAATAGATATACCACGTTATAAATGCTAATGAAGTTGCTACAGCAATAGCTTCTGAATTTTTAAATAAAATTATTGCAATTATATTATATATAAACGAAATAATAATCATAGTAAAAACAACTTCTACATACTTCTTTTCTTTTTTCCTAACCTTATATAGATTAACATATAGCACATTTATTACTATAATATATGGATATGCAACAAATAATATTGAAATTATACTTAATGCCTCAGAATATTTATCTAATATAAGTGAAATTATCCCAGCAAATACAAAAAATCCTCCACTTGATATTGCTCCTAATATTATAAAATAACTTTTGAATTCTTTTATTATTTCCTTATTTTTATTTTTAGACAAATAATTATAAAAAGTAACTGATAAAGAACTAATTAATAAACTTATAACATTCACCATAGAAACTGCAAAAGAATAGAATGCAAAATCATCAAAATTTAAAAAAAACTTTATAAACCATCTATCTAATGCGTAAAATAACATTGTAGATAAATTTCCAATTAAAATAAAAATACCAATTCGCACATTATCTAATATACATCTATTATAATATGTTTTTATATTCTTTAGTTTATTATAAAACTTAATTTCATACGTTAATAATACTGATCCGTAAGCAATTATAGTAGCTAAACAATAATGAACATAATTATTACTTTTTAATTTGAGTACTAATATTACATTCATTAAGAAAAAAACAATTGTATATATATAAGATACTCTACTATATTCTTTAAAATTACCTATAGCTTGATAATAAAACTTATAAAACCATGACATATTGATTGGCACAATACTTAAAGATATTAATAACATAATAATACTTTTCTTAGTTAATGATATATAAATAAATATTACCATAAAAGCTATCTGACTAATTAAATATACTGTATGTTCACCTTTTAATATACTTTTATTTACACTACTTTCATTTATACCAGCATACTTATAATTTATTCCATCCGCAAAACCTAGACTAAGAATTAATATATAAGAAACATAAAAAGTATATGTCTTTAAATTGGCATAACCTTCTATCGGTAAAATTATAGGTATAATAAATGAAATAAATATACCCGATATTACAGATAAAAAATTAGCTGAAAACACTCTTAAAATACTCTTTTTAAACCCCATTCCTTCCTCCTATAATATTAAATTTTTATTTTATCAAAAATAATCTATAATATTATAAATTTCATTTGCTCCTATTAAATCTATATATAGATTTATTTTAATAAAAATAATTATATAAAATATTTAATACTCCAAGATTTAATATATTATTTATATAACCACAATTTATAAAATCTCCTTAGAATTAGAGCTATCTTTTTTATAGTTATCTGAATATCTGTATACTAATAATATGAAGAAATAAAACATTTCATTATATATTATTGATAAGAACATCATTTGTATAATCATTGCTAAAAATGATATAAAAATAAATATATTTCTTTTATTATTAAAATAAATTTTTATTGAATAAATCAACAATGATGTAATAAATATCGTAAATATTGAAAATACTACTACGCCACCTTCCGATAATACTTCTAGTATAGAATTATGAACATAATGTGAATTACCATAATATTTACTTCCGTAAGAAGTAGTAGCATTAATTCCTATTCCAAATATAGGATGTGATTTAAAACTTTCTATAGCATTGCTCCATAGTATATTACGTCCGCTTCCTCCATCTGTTGCAAGCGAATCAAATCTACTTATTATAATATCAATAAGATTAATAGAAAAATATTTAGCTATGAAATTAATAATAATTACTGCTATTAAGATTAATAATATAAATTTAATTGACTTAATCAAATTATTTTGCATTATAATCATAATAATAATTGCTAATACTATTGCTATATATGCACCTCTGGAAAAAGTTAAAATTATACTTAATCCCGATAAAAATAACCCTATTTTATTTCTCAAGCAATTTATATTGCTAAATGTATATATAAATATAATTGTTACAACAAAAACAAATATATTAGGATCTGATGATATTAATCCTGTTAATCTAGGTATTCCCCGATCTAATAATACTCCATATTTATAAATACCATTACCAACAAAGCTCCCTTTTATGTTAATTATCCCCCAGAAATAATATATTAATGATATCCCAATGGCAATATTACTATAATAAACGAAACTTTCCTCTATATATTTAATTGTAAATCTATTTAAAAAAGTTCTATTTACAAAATAAAATAGCATAATTAAAATAAATGCCAATATGTACCTCATATGTTTTTCAGGATATGAAAAACGTAATGAAGTTAGTGAATATAAAAATATAAATATAAGCATATAAACTTCAAACTTAAATAGTTTTTTTACATAGAAATCTTTTAATGTATATATTAATATTACTGCTGTAATTATCATATATGGCTTAATGGTAAATCCTATATCTATATTCACTCTACTAAAATATAGTGATATAATTAATAACCCTAGAAGTAAATTATCTATATTCTTTTTTCTAATTTTCATATATACCCTCTTTCATATATACAATTTACTTGCATTTTTTTTGAAGTAAATTTGTATATTCTTCAAAAGATTTCAGTTTATCATAGCCTTTAAACCCAAACTTCATAGCAATGAATATCTCTTTGATATTTAATTCTGTATAATTTTTAAATTTAAATATATAATAAAACATTAATAAGTACTTTAATTTGGGATATGCTGCAGCTAAAAAAGCTGCTTTATCATAAAAATATTTTGCATTATATCCTTCAAACCAACTTGAAACAGAATAATCAACATCAGCTATATTCTCTGGATATTCATAAATTTTCAAACCTAATCTATTTGCCTCTCTAATTAATAATGTTTCTTCCCCAGCTCCAAAAATGCTCCCTGCTCCAAAACATATATTGAACCATATATTATTCTTTAAAAAACTACTCCTTTTAAAAGCAATTCGTACTGATCCATAGTTTCTATATTTGGGAGCTCTTCTTATTTTCTTAATATCCTTTCTTTTTATTTTGCCTGAATAATTAATCATACTTGTGTTAAATATAATAATATCTGCATTTGGTAAACTTCTAAATGCACTCAGTACCTTTTCTTCATAATCATCTTTATATCTTATATCATCATCAGCAATTAAACATATATCTGCATTTGAATGTAATAATGCTTGATTTCTACTTTTAGAAAGTCCACGCTGTGTATTAGATAACATTCGAATACATCTGTTATTTATTTTAGTTTCATAATAAGTATTTTCATTTGTTTGGTTTATAAATAATACATCTGTTTTTACATTCATTTTCTCTACCAGATTTATATCCGTTTGATTCATAGTTGCAACTAAAACTTCTAACCTCATCTTTATTTCCCTACCTTATGTACTATGAATTTTAAATTTAAATAAATATTTCTAGGTAACATTTTTAATATATTTTTTCCTTTTATTTTTATTTTTTTATTAACTGAATATTTATTTCTATAATCTTTTATTATTTTATCCAACTTCATATCAGATGATAACATTTCTAATGTCTCATTCCTCAAAGCATTATTTAGTTTATGGACCTTTTTATACGATTGTGCTTTTACAATCTCTTCAAATGTATACTCTTCAGTTATAAAATTGTTCTTAATACTTCTAAATAAATCCTTACCACGATTACTTACTAAAACAACACCTGATACTCCTGTACTATTTCTATCATAGTGTACTCCCCAAAAATCTCCTATTCTAATATCTGTATATTTGAAACTACTGCGAACCTTACATTCATAGCAAGCCTTATTAAAAATATTTTTATCAAAAAACAGTTCATAAAATGGATCATTTATTCTTTGACTATAATATTTATTATTATTTTTATAAAATGTATTCGAATACTCATGCCAACCATAAATCTTACTTCTAAATTCAATTTTATCGAATTTATCAACTTTTAATTCTTTTTTCTTACTTTCTAAATACTTCTTCCATAAATTTATACTTGGACATCCATGACAAAATATATCAACCAATAGAAATTTCTCTCTATTTTTTCTCACTTCAGAATATCTAGACAATGCATATATTTGACATGGTGTTCCGAATATAGCATAACGCTGATTACTATTATCCTTAATCACTTCTTCAAAAGCCGAAACAGTATAACTCTGAAAATATTTTGATCCCTTAAATGCTTCTAACTCACTTATCTCTGACGTTATCTTTGTAACTGCAATATCTTGCTCATAATCATATGTAACACCTACAACCTTATAACCATTTTTTATACATTTTTTCATTAATTCTATTGAAACACCTCCAGACGTGGAGCTCTTCAATTCATTATCATCTTTATTTATTGCACTATAACATAAATACTGTTCTTCTTCATCTTTTAAAATATTTTGGTCATATTTATAACAGCATTTTTTACAGAAGCTACAATTTATACATAATTCATCATTAACTTTTGGTTCATAAAATCCATCTTTGCTTAATTCAATATTAATTGCTTTTGTAGGACACATTGCTGAACATATACAGCATCCAGTACACTCTTGACCTTCTAAATTAGGTAATAATATATTATCTTTCATAATTCCCTCTTTTATTTTTTATTTTAATAGATGAAAAAGCATTATTTAAATATCTAATTGACTTTTCTCTCTCTTCTTGTAATAATTTATTTGACTCTTCAAAGTTAATTTCTACATTGATTTTATCTTTATTAACATCATTACTATAAACTTCAGATACAAATCTTTCCTTAAGTTTTAGCTTTTCTAGTATAGATACTATTCTCGAAGATTGATCTGTAGCAGTTCCATAATTTCTTTGAAATATATAAAATGGCGTATTTAAATTTACTGAAAATATCATTCCATGAAAAGAATCAGTACAAACAAACTTTGCATTATTAATTAAATTAATAAATTGCTCTGGTCCTGCATTTCTATACTGCAAATTATCAAATCTTGATAATTCCTTAAACTTATATGGTATTGATATTATTGGAATATTAAATTTCTCATATACTTCTGCTATATATGATACAGCTGCTTCTGTTGGATTATCTATGAAATATACTAAAATATATTCTTCTGGCAAATCATTTTCTTCGTTTATGCATTCTAACCATTGTGCTTTATTTAATAGTAATGTTGGATCTAATACTGATTGAACCTCTCTATTTATAAGTTGTTTTACTATGTTAACTCCTTGTTCTTCTCTAACTGATATATAGTCAAAATCGTATATATATTTTTTAATTATATTTTTGTTATATTTCGGAATGAACTCTTTGCCAAAACTTGGTGCATATGCCACCCTCTTGTTTTTAGGAGCAAATCGCAAATAAAAAATTGGGTCTATATATACATTGGTCGCATTCCAAATCTGATCACTTCCACATATACAAGCTAACGTATCTGCATCATTAGCAAACTTTTTTAACTCTTTCCAACTACACTTTTTCACTTTCAATTTATTTGATTGAAATTCTAAAAAATACTTTTTGGTTTTATTATTTATTTCTTTTTTCAGACTATTTCTATATGTTAAAAATGTCTTTTTAAATAACTTAGGTCTCCAAAATGTTCTAATTACCATTCCAATTAATTTCTTTATACGAATATCTCTACCTTTAATCAATCCATCCTTATACCATAATAAAGTAGTATCATACCCCATACTGGATATAAACTGCTGACTAGCATATGCTTGCAAACACGACCCATAATTAAATCCTGTATAAACAGTTGCTATTCCAATCTTCTTCATTTATTAATACCTCCACAATATCTTCTACATACTTTTTAATAATCTAATGCATCCCAAAGGAGAACTAATTCCAGCTTGAATGGCATATTTTATAAACTTAAAATATCCTTTCCTTCTAACTTCAGCAAAAGCCAATACAGCATAATGCCTCATCTTAATATATCTAATGCTTTTCTTATCTAATCTCTTAAAATATTTCTTTTTATATTCATATAATAAATTCTCCCCATTTATTTTATTATCACCACTTGATAATCCATTTGTTTTACTATGCACATAAGCTTTAACATCACATCCAGGCAAGTAACTGAACTTTCCACCTGCTTCTATTGCTTTTTGCATTAAATAAAACTCATCTCCTACATCAATTGCTGAAAATCCACCGATACTATTTAAATATTCTTTTTTAAACATCATTGTATCTGTTCCTGTGATATGGTGCATTAAATGCTTTTTTAATAATTCATCAACACTATTACTCTTAATATACCCTCTTGTTCTTTTTTCAATCCTTTTTCCATTTTCATTTAATAGCTCTAAATCTGTTACTGAATAATCTGCACCAGTATCAATCATATTATTTAATTGATTTTCTATTTTTTTAGGTAAATATATATCATCATCATCAAGAAATGTAATATATTCCCCCCTAGCAGCTCTTATTCCAATATTTCTTGTTTCTGCTGAGCCCTTATTTACTTCATTTTTTATATATATTATAGGATAAATTTTATTGATGCTATCAAGAATTTCTTTAACCTTATAACTCCATTTTTCATCACTATTATCATCAACAACTATAATCTCTACTTTTTTATAAGTCTGTGCCATTATTGATTCTATTGCATTTTTTAACGATATATCACGTTTATAAGTTGCTATAATTACTGATACTAACATCTATTACTCATCTCCTATAATTCAAACTTTAATGTTTTATTTAATCTCTTCAATAACTGTTATTCCTGCTTCTATACTACTTTCACAAATTATACTTATTCCCTGAACAACCTTCGTTCCCACTCCAATAAAGCAGCTTTCTCCAACAGTATCATATCCACTGAAATTACTGCCCCATAATACTGAACTATAATCACCAATTACAGTGTCATGCCCTATAGTGCAATTTCCACTAATTAACACATGATTACCTATTTTTGTATTAACAGTTAAAATAACACCTGGATAAATTATTGTTCCTTCTGCTATTTCAATTGACTTGTGTATCCTTACAGTTGGATAGATTATTGTAGCAAAGTTATACTTTTCGCCTAACTTTGCTACAATTGATTTTTTAACAGAACAATTAGCAATTGCCACAACAACATAGGGCTTTTCTTCTAACTTTTCTAAAGCCTCAAGGCCTCCTAAAACTTTATAACCATTAAGTTCTTTTCCATGCATTTCACTATTTTCATCAATATATCCAAGTAAATTCCAAGTGGGCTTTACTTCATTTATTTCTTCAATGATCCATGCTGTTTCTCTGCCAATTCCACCTGCTCCAATGATTAGTATATCCCTCACAGTTTTCACCTATGCTACTAAGCTTTCATTATTATTTTCATTCTTTCCTTCTTGAACTCCCTCACTTTTAAGAACTGATAAAACAGTCATAAAAATAATCTTTATATCAAAGAAGAAATTCTTTTTCTCCAAATATTCTTTATCTAGTTTTACTTTTAAACTTAAAGGAATCTCATCTCTACCATTTATTTGTGCCCATCCTGTTAATCCTGGCACTAACTTATGTATACCTGCTTCTGTTCTCATCTCTTTTAAATCAATTTGATTATAAAGAGCAGGTCTTGGTCCCACTATACTCATTTCACCTTTTAATATGTTAAAAAGTTGTGGTAATTCATCTAAGCTTGTCTTTCTTAAAAACTTTCCAACTGGAGTTATCCATTGTTCTGGATTTTCAAGTAAATGAGTTGGTACATTAGGCGTATCAATTCTCATAGTCCTAAATTTATATATTTGAAATTCATCATTATTCTTCCCTATTCTTCTTTGCTTAAAAAGCATAGGTCCTGGAGATGTTAACTTTACTGCTAGTGCAACTATTAAAATTATTGGTGATAATACTATAATCCCAATTAAACTCATTACAAAATCAAACAATCTCTTCATTTGCTACTCTCCCTTAACCTTTTAAGACACTTTGCTATTTACTTCTTCTGGTTCCTTATACGTAGGTACATATTCTTTAAGTTTTCCCCTAAGCATTTGCTCATTTCCGTTAATAGCAATATTTAAAAGTTCATTTATTTTTCTTTCTATATCATCAAATTCAAATTCACCTGGTTTACCGATAAATATTTTTTTATGCTTTGTTTCTGTTAAGCCTTCTTCATTCATTAAAAGCTCTTCATAAAGCTTTTCTCCTGGTCTAAGTCCTGTAATTTCAATTTTAATATCTTTGTGTGGTTCAAAACCTGAAAGCTTAATAAGATTTTCAGCTAAATCATAAATTTTAACTGGTTCTCCCATATCAAGGACAAATATTTCTCCACCTTCTGCATAAGCACCAGCTTGAAGTACAAGTTGTGCTGCTTCAGGTATGGTCATAAAGTATCTTGTAATATCTTTATGTGTTAGTGTAACAGGTCCACCGTTTGCAATTTGCCTTTTAAATAAAGGAACTACTGAACCATTACTACCAAGTACATTACCAAATCTAACAGCTACAAATTCAGTTTTACTTACCTTATCAATGGACTGAATAATCATTTCACACATTCTCTTTGTTGCACCCATTACATTAGTTGGGTTAACTGCCTTATCAGTAGATATTAAAACAAATCGTTCAACATTATGTTTACTGGCAAGCTTTGCTACATTAAAAGTACCCACAACATTATTTTTAATAGCTTCTGCTGGACTATCCTCCATAAGAGGTACATGTTTATGAGCAGCTGCATGGAATACCACTTGGGGGCTATACTTGTTATATACTTGTTTTAGTTTAACTTTATCTCTTACTGAACCAATTAAAGTTACTAAATTTAAATTAGGATAATTTCTTTTTAATTCATTTTGTATTTCATAGGCATTATTTTCATAGATATCAAAAATAATAAGCTGCTTAGGTTTAAATTTAGCAATTTGCCTACATAATTCTGAACCAATGGAGCCGCCACCGCCAGTTACAAGTACAACTTTACCTTCTAAATAATCTGCTATTCCTTCATGATCTAAGGTAATTGCTTCTCTTCCTAATAAATCTTCTACATTCACATCTCTTATTTTATTAATGGAGAACTTTTTATCAATCATTTCAGCTACACCTGGCATTATTTTCACTGATACTTTAGCATCTTTGCACTTATCTATTATGCCTCTTAACGATTCATCCTTAATTGAAGCAATGGCAATAATAATTTCATCAATATTCTTTTTTTGTGCAACAGACACAATATCATTTCTATTACCTAAAACTTTAATTCCATTTATATATGTACCAAGCTTTTGGCGATCATCATCAATAAATCCAACTACTTTTTTTCCTAGCTGTGGATGTTTTTTATATTCTGATGAAACTAAAGCTCCTCCTTCGCCTGCTCCTATAACAAGCACCTTCTTTATGTCTTCTTTATTCTTTATCTCAGTAAATTTTAATGCTCTTCTTAAGACTCTCCAATAAATTCTTACGCCACAACAAGTTATCATTACCATTATTCCAGCAATAATAGATACCATAATTGGTACTCTGCTACTTACAAATAATGATATGATAATGTTTATAACCATGGCTGATATAGAAGCTATTACCCCATTAATAAACTCTCTATATCCTGCAAGAGTCCATATACTGTTATATTGTTTAAAACAGTAAAAAATTAAAATATATATAGCTACAAAAAATGTAATCTTTGTACTATGTTTTATAAATATTGAAGTTATTTCTGCTAGCTTATCATGCTGATAAAGTCTAACAATAAAAGCTAAATAATATGAAAAGAATATTAAAATTATATCAATAACTAATAAAGTAGCTATTTTAAATTTCCTATTTCTAAATAATATAAACTTATCTCCCACATTTATCCCCCTATCCTTTTTATTTTTTTATTTTGTTGTTATCCATAAATACTTTTGGTTATTCTCCGTAATAATAGTAATTATTTTTCTTATTTTCCACTCCATTTAATACAGTACCAATAACTTTTCCTTGTACCTTCTTAATTAAATCCACAGAATTTAAAACCATTTCCCTTTTAGTAGATCCAGCTCTTACCACTAGTAGTACCCCATCTGCTTTAGTTGATAATACTTGTGCATCAGTTACTGCTTGTAGTGGTGGTGTATCAAGAATGATATATTTAAATTCCTTCTTCATTTCTTCAATAAAAGCAGTCATAGCTCTAGACGCTAACATTTCTGAAGGATTTGGTGGAATTTTTCCTGCTGTTATTATTGTTAAGTTTTCATTATATTTATTAGCTACTTCTTCAAATAATTTTTTTCTTAATAAAAGCTCTGCTGTTCCAGCTGCATTTGATATTTTAAACTTCTTATGTATTGAAGGTTTTCTCATATCACAATCCACCAATAAAACACTATTACCACTTTGGGCTAAAGCAATTGCTAAATTTCCTGCAGTAGTTGACTTTCCTTCTCCTGGCACTGAACTTGTTACCACAATTACTCTATACTCATCATCAAAAGAAGAATATTCAATATTAGATCTTAAACTTCTATAAGCTTCTGCATCAATTGACTTTGGTGCTTTTTCCATTACAAACATTATTTTTTCCTCCTAATCTAAATCAGACATTGGAATAACTCCAAGTACAGGTATATCTAATTCTTTTTCTAATTGTTCTTTATTTTTATAAGTGTTATCTAAATATTCTAGTAAAAATACTATACCGAAACCTACCATCATTCCTAAGATAAAAGCTATAGCTATATTCATAGTTTTATTTGGAGCCACTGGATTCTTTGGTAATTCTACACTTTCAAGGATTTTTACATTTCCATTAGGTACTAATTCTTCTGCCTTAGTTATAAATTCATTTGTTATGCTTTCTAAGATATTTTTTGCAATACTTGGACTTTTACTTTGATATGATATTTGTAATATTTGAGTTCCTGTAAGTGTATTTACAGTTATACCATT
>JABLTN010053649.1_pt1 | contig 13267 bp, 9 predicted proteins | sample 7160141 | NCBI WGS metagenome assembly JABLTN01 (sample SAMN14651226, study PRJNA627086) | human gut metagenome | isolation source: feces | host: Homo sapiens | reverse complement strand
TAATGAGTGCTAACAAGATGAAAGGAGAGGATGCCATGGAGACGGATGGACGACTGGATGACCGTAAGGTTAAGATACTTAAAGCTGTTATTCAGAATTATCTTGATACCGGAGAACCGGTTGGCTCAAGAACGATTTCCAAGCTGACTGATTTACAGTTAAGTTCAGCAACTATAAGGAATGAGATGGCAGACTTAGAAGAGCTTGGCTACATTGTACAGCCACATACCTCTGCTGGAAGAATTCCAACTGATAAGGGTTACAGATTATATGTTGACGATTTAATGGCCCAGAAAGAGGAAGAGATATCCTTAAGAGAACAGCAGGTTGGTGATAAAGAGAAAGAACTTGATTCTATGAAGGATGCCTTATCAGAGAAGGTAGACAGAGTAGAGGAACTTCTTCAGAATGTAGCAAAGGTTCTGGCGAATAATACTAATTATGCCACGATGATAACAACTCCTAAGGTAACTGGTAATAAGTTAAGATTTGTTCAGCTTTCACAGCTTGAACCGAATAAGCTTCTTGCTGTTATTGTTATGGAAGGTAATCTTATAAGGAACAAGGTTATAACTATCAGCGAGGATATTTCACCGGAGAATCTTCTGAAGCTTAATCTTCTTCTTAATACAACACTTACAGGTCTTACATTGCAGGAGATGCATCTGGGACTTATATCCAAGATGGAGAGTCAGGCAGGTGAGCATATAGGTATTGTTAAAGAAGTGTTAGATGCGATAGTTGAGACTATAAGTAAGGCTGACGACCTGAAGATATACACAAGCGGTGCAACTAACATATTCAAGTATCCGGAGCTTAGTGATTCCGGGAAAGCAAGTGAGCTTATATATGCTTTGGAGGAAAAGCAGGGCTTGTCTGGACTTGTTAATGACAAGGATGGTTCAGATGAGACTGAAGATGATAACCACGGCATTCAGGTATATATAGGAAATGAAACACCAGTTGAATCCATGAAGGACTGTAGTGTGGTAACAGCCACATATGAATTGCAGGATGGAATGAAGGGAACAATTGGTATTATTGGACCGAAGCGTATGGATTATGAAAAGGTTGTTGATACCTTAAAAGAGATGCAGACGCATTTGGATGATGTATTTAAGAAAACTTAGGAAAGGTTGGTATGGAAGTGTCAAAGGATGTAAAGAAAAAGAAATCAGAAGAGACAGTTCAGGATGAAGTAAAGAATCAGGAGACTGATGCTAAGAAAGAAGAAGCCTGCAACTGCGAATCAGAATGTAAGGCTGATGAAAGTCAGAATGCATGTGAAGCTGATGAATCAGACAAGGCCGAGGCACAGGATGAGAGCACTGAGAGCTCTAAGAAGAAGGATCCTAAGGATGCAGTTATAGAAGAACTTCAGGACAGAGTAAAGAGGCAGATGGCTGAGTTTGATAATTTCAGAAAGAGAACAGAGAAAGAGAAATCTACTATGTTCGAGATGGGAGCCTCAGATATCATTAAGAAGCTTTTACCTATTGTTGATAATTTCGACAGAGGATTTAAGAGTGTGACAGATGAGGAACTTGAAACTCCATTCGCTAAGGGAATGGATATGGTTCACAAGCAGCTTTTAAAGATGCTTGAGGATGCAGATGTTAAGCCTATTGAAGCTTTAGGCGGTGAGTTCAATCCGGATTTCCACAATGCAGTAATGCATGTTGAGGATGATTCAGTTGGAGAGAACATCGTAGTTGAAGAGTTTGAGAAGGGCTACACATACAGAGACCAGGTTATAAGACACAGCATGGTCAAGGTTGCTAACTAGCGATAAGCCAGAAAGCATATGTAACACAAGGTATTAATCAATTTAATTATAGAAAGGACATTTTATCATGGGAAAGATTATTGGTATTGATTTAGGTACAACTAATTCTTGCGTAGCTGTAATGGAAGGTGGTAAGCCAGTTGTTATCGCTAACGCAGAAGGTTTAAGAACTACTCCTTCAGTAGTTGCATTTTCAAAGACAGGAGAGAGACTTGTAGGTGATCCTGCAAAGCGTCAGGCAGTTACTAATGCTGATAAGACAATCTCTTCTATCAAGAGACATATGGGTACAGATTACAAGGTTGAGATTGATGGAAAGAAATATACTCCACAGGAAATCTCAGCTATGATTTTACAGAAGTTAAAGTCAGATGCAGAGAATTATCTTGGTGAGAAGGTTTCAGAAGCTGTTATTACAGTTCCTGCTTACTTCAACGATGCACAGCGTCAGGCTACTAAGGATGCTGGTAAGATTGCAGGTCTTGATGTAAAGCGTATTATCAACGAGCCTACAGCAGCAGCTTTAGCTTATGGTCTTGATAATGAGCATGAGCAGAAGATTATGGTTTACGATTTAGGTGGTGGTACATTTGATGTGTCTATTATCGAAATCGGTGATGGTGTAATTGAAGTTCTTGCTACAGCTGGTAACAACAAGCTTGGTGGTGATGATTTCGATAATGCTGTTACACAGTATATGTTAAATGATTTCAAGGCTAAGGAAGGTGTTGACCTTTCTAAGGATACAATGGCTCTTCAGAGACTTAAGGAAGCAGCTGAGAAGGCTAAGAAGGAACTTTCAAGCACAACTCAGACAGAAATCAATCTTCCTTATATCACAGCTACAGCTGAAGGACCAAAGCACTTTGAGATGACTCTTACAAGAGCTAAATTTGATGAATTAACACATGACCTTGTAGAAAAGACTGCAGAGCCAGTTAAGAATGCACTTTCAGATGCAGGTCTTACAGCTTCAGAGCTTTCAAAGGTATTATTAGTTGGTGGTTCTACAAGAATCCCTGCTGTACAGGATAAGGTTAAGTCATTAACAGGACATGAGCCAAGCAAGACTCTTAACCCAGATGAGTGCGTAGCTATCGGTGCTTCTATCCAGGGTGGTAAGTTAGCTGGTGATGCAGGTGCTGGTGATATCCTTCTTCTTGATGTAACACCACTTTCACTTTCAATCGAGACAATGGGTGGTATTGCTACAAGACTTATTGAGAGAAATACAACTATTCCTACAAAGAAGAGCCAGATTTTCTCTACAGCTGCTGATAACCAGACAGCCGTTGATATCAACGTTGTACAGGGTGAAAGACAGTTTGCCAGAGATAACAAGTCACTTGGACAGTTCAGACTTGATGGTATCCCTCCAGCAAGAAGAGGTGTTCCACAGATTGAAGTTACATTTGATATCGATGCCAATGGTATTGTAAATGTATCTGCTAAGGATCTTGGAACAGGTAAGGAGCAGCACATCACAATTACTGCTGGTTCTAACATGTCTGATGAAGATATCGATAAGGCAGTTAAGGAAGCTGCTGAGTTCGAGGCTCAGGATAAGAAGCGTAAGGATGCTATTGATGCACGTAACGAAGCTGATTCAATGGTATTCCAGACACAGAAGGCTATGGATGAGGCAGGCGACAAGCTTGATGCTTCTGACAAGGCTGCAGTTGAGACTGACATTAACGCATTAAAGGCACTTGTTGATGGTTCTGACCCAGAAAACATGACAGATGCACAGGTTGATGAAATCAAGGCTGCCAAGGAAAAACTTATGGAAAGCGCTCAGAAGCTTTTCGCTAAGTTATATGAGTCACAGCAGGCTGCTGGTGGTGCAGGCCCAGACATGGGAGCAGGTGCAGGTCCTGATATGGGTGCAGGTGCTTCTAATGGTTCAGCTCCATACGGTGATGATGTAGTTGATGGAGATTACAAAGAGGTTTAATTGTCAGTAATAACTGACTGGAATAAGGACTGCATGGGGTGAGAACTCCGTGCAGTTTCTGTTGATTAAATAAGAAAGAGGAAGCAATCATGGCAGATAAGAGAGATTATTATGAAGTCCTTGGCGTGCCTAAGGATGCCGATGACGCTGCTATTAAGAAAGCATACAGACAACTTGCAAAGAAATATCATCCTGATATGAATCCGGGGGATAAAGAAGCTGAAATAAAATTCAAAGAGGCTTCTGAAGCTTATGCGGTGTTAAGCGATGCTGAAAAGAGAAGACAGTATGACCAGTTTGGCCATGCCGCATTTGAAGGCGGAGCAGGTGGAGCTGGAGCAGGTGGCTTCGATTTCGATTTTGGTGACATGGGAGATATTTTCGGAGATCTTTTTGGAGGTATGTTTGGCGGCGGCGGAAGCAGACGAAACAGCAATGGACCAAGAAGAGGTGCTGATGTAAGAGTTAATGTAAGAATTACATTTGACGAGTCAGTAAGGGGAACAACCAAGAAGATAGATGTTACATTAAAGGATGAGTGCTCAAGCTGTCACGGTACAGGAGCTAAGCCTGGTACATCACCAGAGACCTGTAGCAAATGTGGTGGCCGTGGACAGGTAACTTTCACACAGCAGTCATTCCTTGGAATGGTAAGAAGCCAGCAGCCATGTCCTGACTGTCATGGAACTGGTAAGATTATTAAGGAGAAGTGTCCGGATTGTTACGGAACAGGCTATATAAGCAGCAAGAAGACTATTGAAGTCAATATTCCTGCCGGTATTGATAATGGCCAGTGCGTACGTATCCAGGGCAAAGGTGAGCCGGGAGTTAATGGTGGACCAAGAGGTGACCTTTTAGTTGCTGTTATTATCTCAGCAAGCACAGAATTTGAAAGAGATGGATACAATATATTCTCTAATGTTGTAATAAGCTATCCTACCGCAGTACTTGGCGGTGAAATCAAGGTTAAGACTGTTGATGGAGAAGTATTGTATGAAGTTAAGCCGGGAACAGCATCAGGTACAAGAGTAAGACTTAAAGGCAAGGGTATGCCAAGTGTAAGAAATGCAGCACAGAGAGGCGACCATTATATCACTTTAATAGTTGATATTCCTACAAAGCTTAATCAGGAGCAGAAGGATGCACTTATGGCATATGAAAAGGCACTTACAGGTAATGAAAGACACAGTAAGAAGAAAGGTCTTTTCGGCAAATAAATACTATAGCTTACATATGTAATGTAAGTTTACACTCACCCCACAATGTGGTAAAATCCTACATTGTGGGGTATTATATTTATATGTATAATTCCTTATTGTAAAGATTGGAGATTAAAGCAGTAATATGAATTTAGAGACAAGATATAACGAACTTAATAAAGATTACGGTGCATATGAGCTTGTGAACATTGAAAAGCTTAATGACCTTAATTCTGTAGGACTTTTATTAAAGCATAAGAAATCAGGTGCAAGGGTTGCAATTATTTCTAATGATGACGATAACAAAGTGTTTTCTATAGGTTTTAAGACACCACCAGATAATGACACAGGAATGCAGCATATAATTGAACATTCTACCTTGTGTGGTTCAAGAAAATATCCGGTTAAAGACCCATTTGTAGAATTATGCAAGGGTTCTCTTAACACATTTCTTAATGCAATGACATATCCGGATAAGACGGTATATCCTGTTGCAAGCTGCAATATGGCGGATTTTAAGAATATTATGGATGTCTATATGGATGCGGTATTCTATCCTGCAATGTATGAGCATGAGGAGATATTCAAGCAGGAAGGCTGGCATTATGAGCTTGAAGATGTAGATGGAGAGCTTGCTTATAACGGAGTTGTATTTAATGAGATGAAGGGTGTGTATTCTTCAGCAGATGATGTGCTTTCAAGATATACATTTGTATCACTCTTCCCTGATTCTGAATACAAGAATGAATCCGGTGGTGACCCTGAGGCTATACCACAGCTTAAGTATGAGGATTTCATTAAGTATCACAAGGAATATTATCATCCTGTGAACAGTTATATCTATCTGTACGGAGATATTGATGTTGATGAGAGGCTTGAATATCTTGATAATGAATATCTCTCAGCTTTTGATAAGAACGATGTTAATATAGATGCTGAGGTAACTTTCCAGAAAGCATTTGATGCACCTAAGTATGAGACAAGAGAGTATGCAATTACAGATGATGAGCCAGAGGAGGATAACACTTATCTTTCTTACAATGTTGTTATCGGAACATCAACAGACCCTGTAAGCTACCTTGCATTACAGATTCTTGATTATGCACTTATCATGGCACCGGGTGCTCCGCTTAAGCAGGCACTTATTGATGCCGGAATTGGAACAGATGTGTATAGTGTGTTAGAGACTTCTGTGTATCAGCCGGTGTATTCAATTATTACTAAGAATGCGAATGAAAGTGACAGAGACAGATTTGTGAGTGTTGTTGAAGACACGCTTTCTGATATTGTTAAGAACGGTCTTAGCAAGAGAATGGTTAAGGCAGGAATCAACTATTACGAATTCAAATACAGAGAAGCTGATTTCGGTCCATATCCAAAGGGACTTATGTATTATCTCACAATGATGGACAGCTGGCTTTATGATGAGAACAAGCCATTTGTTCATGTTGAGGCAGGTGAGACATTTGAGATAATCAAGAAGAATTCAGAGAATGGCTTCTTTGAGAAATTCATTGAAGATAATATTATAGGTAATAACCATGAGGTAGTGTTAAGCCTTGTTCCAAAGCATGGACTTGCAGAGAAGAAGGAAGCAAAGGAAGCAGAGCAGCTTGCAAAGTATAAGGCAACACTTTCTAAGGAAGAACTGGAAGAGCTTGTTAAGCAGACAAAGGCATTAAAGGAATATCAGGATACTCCTTCAAGCCAGAAGGACCTTGAGAAGATTCCACAGCTTGAGTTAAAGAATATCACAAGAGAGCCAGCTAAGTTATATATTGACCCTAAGAAGACTGGTGGTGTTGATGTAATCCACCACAATATGTTCACTAATGGAATTGCATATATAATGATGTGCTACGACTGTAAGAATGTGCCTGATGAACTGCTTCCATATATCGGACTTTTAAGCTCGGTTCTTGGACTTATGGATACTGAAAAGTACACATATACAGAGCTGACTAATGAAATCAATATTAACTGTGGTGGAATCTCAACTGATGCTGCCATATACACAGATAATAAGGATTTTGACAAATGTACTATCATGTATGAGGTTAAGGGTAAGGTTCTCTATGACAATATCCAGTTCGTCCTTGATATGATGAATGAAATTATATATAAGACAAAGTTCTCAGATTATAAGAGACTTAAGGAGATAATTGCGAAGCTTAAGTCAAGAATGGAAAGCACAATGACAAGTGCAGGACATTCAACAGCAATGCTTGCAGGTATGGCACAGTTCTCAAGAAATGCATATTATTCTAACGAGATGAGAGGATATGGGTTCTATGAGCTTATACAGAAGCTTGACTCACAGTTTGATGAGCTTAAGGAAGATATCGCAGATAAGTTAAGCAAGCTTGTCGATTATATATTCCACAAAGAGAATATTATTGTCAGCTTTACTGCTGATGATAAGGGATATGATGCATTTGCACCTGCTTTCGGAAAGTATGCGGAAGGATTGAAAAAATCGGACATGCCAGTATGCGAAAGAAAGTACACACCTGCAAATGTCAAGACAGGATATACTTCAGCTTCACAGGTCCAGTATGTTGCAAGATGTGGTAACTTCAGAGATGGAGGATATGAATACACAGGAGCATTAAGAGTGCTTAAGGTTATATTCTCGTATGATTATCTCTGGATTAATGTAAGAGTTAAAGGCGGCGCATACGGCTGCATGAGCGGTTCTTACAGAAACGGTGACATGTATATGGTTTCTTACAGAGACCCTAACTTAAGAAAGACTAACGAGATATATGAAAATGCAGCAGACTATCTTGAACATTTTGATGTAAGCGACAGGGATATGGTCAAGTTCATAATAGGAACAATCGGTGATATAGATACACCTATGAATCCGGCAGCAAAGGGAACAAGATCATTTGGCGCATACATCTGTAACACAGATTATGAATCACTTAAGGCGGAAAGGGCACAGGTTCTTGACTGTAATGTGGAAAGAATAAGAGAGCTTGCACCACTTGTAAGATGTGCAATGGATGAGAATTATTTCTGCGTTGTGGGAAGCAGCAAGGAAATCAATAAAGAGAGTGAGCTTTTTGATAAGATACAGCCACTTATCAAGGTACAGGAATAATAGAAAGGAAGAATGTATGAATTTAGATGAGATGCTTGCAGCCAGCGGAATTACCGGCGGCGCTAAGGCAGAGAACACAAGAACTAAGACAGGCTTTGTAACATTTATAGGAAGACCTAATGTTGGTAAGTCAACACTTATGAATCAGATAATCGGACAGAAGATTGCGATTACTTCTAACAAGCCTCAGACTACAAGAAACAGAATACAGACTGTATACACTGATGAGCGTGGACAGATTGTTTTCGTTGATACTCCGGGTATCCACAAGGCTAAGAATAAGCTTGGTGAATACATGGTTGGTGCGGCAGAGAAGACAATAAGTGAGGTTGACCTTATATGCTGGCTTGTTGAGCCTACAACACATCTTGGAGCTGCCGAGGAGCATATCGTTGAGAAGCTTAAAGAATGTAAAACTCCTATAGTTCTTGTTATCAATAAGACTGACACAATCAAGAAAGAGGAGATTCTTCCGGTTATTGACTGCTACAGAAAGGAACTTGATTTCGTTGATATTGTTCCTGTATGCGCAAGAAACGGCAATAATGTTGACGACCTGCTTGATGTTATATTCTCACATCTTGATTATGGTCCGATGTACTATGATGAAGATACAGTAACAGACCAGCCAATGAAGCAGATTGTTGCAGAACTTATAAGAGAGAAGGCACTTCATGCATTAAATGACGAGATTCCACACGGAATCGCAGTTGTTATTGACAGCTTCAAGGAAAGAAGAAATGCGAGAGGTCCTATTACAGATATCGACGCTACTATCATATGCGAAAGAGATTCACACAAAGGAATTATTATTGGCAAGGGCGGCGAAATGCTTAAGAAAATCGGAACTAATGCAAGATACGAGATTGAGAAGCAGCTTGACATGAAGGTTAATCTTAAGCTATGGGTAAAAGTTAAGAAGGAATGGCGCGACAGTGATATTCTTCTTAAGAACTTCGGATATGACAAGAAGAAGGACAAATAATATACATGACAGGAGGGTGCGATGGCGGAGGTTACTACTGTTACAGGCATGATACTTTCCGCCATGCCTGTCGGGGAATATGACAGAAGACTGGTTATACTGACTAAGGAGTATGGCAAGATAACGGTATTTGCGAAAGGTGCGAGAAAGCCTAACAGCGCGTTGATTGGTGTTACGAGAAGCTTTATATTTGGAACATTTGAGGTGTACCGTGGACGCGAATCATATACGATGTATAAAGCATCGGCGAAGGAGTACTTTGAAAATGTGGTAAATGACCTTAATGCCGTATGCTACGCATGCTATTTTGCTGAGATTGCAGATTATTATGGCAGGGAGAATCTTGATGCATCAGAAATGATTAATCTGCTTTATATCACTCTTAAGGCATTGGGCAGAGGTGCTGTCAGCCATGAACTTATAAGATTCATATATGAGATAAGAATGATTGCAGTCAACGGTGAATGTCCGGATTTCTTCACATGTCACGAATGCGGAAGAGAAGATAATCTGTATGTATATTCATATTCAAGAAACGGACTATGCTGTAAGAATTGTGCTATAAATGTATATGATGGAATTACACTTTCGGGCTCAACGGTATATACACTCCAGTATATTGTTACAACACAGCTTAACAGGCTGTATTCATTCACCGTTACCAAAGAAGTCCAGGAAGAATTAAGGCTTGTGGTAAACAGGCTGGAAAGCATTGTATTCGATAAAGAATTTAAGTCGAAGGAAATGCTTAATCTGACCATATAAATATTACACAAACTGGCTATGTTATCATATGCCAGTTTTTTGTATATTAAGGGATAAAGATTTTATGCCACATTCAGACGAAAGGAGAGACAATATGCCAGAGAATAATGTGTCTCATAATAACCAGAAGAAAATAGCAGCAATTAATGATTATTCTGGTTTTGGAAGATGTTCTATTGCGGTTGAGCTGCCTGTTATATCAGCAATGAAGATTCAGTGCTGTCCAATGCCTACATCGATATTTTCTAATCATACAGGCTTTGACAGCTTTTATTTTAAAGATTTCACAGAGAATATGCCGCCTTATATGGCAGAGTGGAAGAAGTTAAACCTTAAATTTGATGGAATTGTAACAGGATTCTTAGGCTCACATAATCAGATTGCTATTGTTGAAGAATTTTTCAAGAATTTCAAGACCGAAGATAATATTGTTGTTATCGACCCGGTTATGGGTGATTACGGAAATCTGTATCCGACATATACTGATGAGACATGCCAGGAGATGAAGAAGCTTGTAAAATATGCAGATATTCTTACACCGAACCTCACAGAAGCATGTATTTTAACTGACGAGCCATACAGACCAGATTATTCTAATGATGAGCTTAAGAAAATTGCAAAGAAACTTGTTGCAATGGGACCATCCAAGATTGTTATTACAGGAATCCAGCGGGGCCATTATATTGGTAATTACTGTTACGAAAAGAACAGGGAAGACTATCTTATTAAGACTATGAAAGTCGGAACACAGCGCTCAGGAACAGGAGATATATTTGCATCTATAATCACTGCAGACGCTGTAAATGGTGTGAATTTCCACGAGTCAGTAAGAAAGGCATCTACATTTATAAAAAAATGCATACTCAAGGCTATAGAGATGGATATTCCACTGACGGACGGTGTGCCGTTTGAGGAACTGCTGAGTACATTGAAATAAGTGGTTGGAGTGTGAGAATATGTGTCATGCGAGCTGAAGTGTCATGTGAGCTGATACGTCGTGTGAGCTGATGCGCCATATGAGCTGATGCGTCGTAGCTTTTCGCAAATCACGGTGCTGGCGGCGCGGCGGATTGGACGTTGAAGTAGCGGGAAGGTACGAGGAAGTCCAAAATTGTGCTGGCGGTGCGGCGGATTGGACGTTGAAGAGGCGGGAAGGCATGAGAAAGTCCAAAATTGTGCTGGCGGTGTGGCGGATTGGACGTTGAAGCAGCGGGAAGGCACGAGGAAGTCCAAAATTGTGCTGGCGGTGCGGCGGATTGGACGTTGAAGTAGCGGGAAGGTACGAGGAAGTCCAAAAAGGAGGCCGAAGCGTGGCGGATTGGACGTTGAAGCAAGGCGGCAAAATGAAAGGAGTTAAACTATGGAAATATTATATAAAGTTCATAACAATTTATATGTTAATCTAACTAACAAATGTCCATATTCATGCACTTTCTGTTTAAGACAGACAATGGACAGAATCGGAGAGTCAGGCAGACTCTGGCTTGAGAGAGAACCATCATATGATGAGGTTATAGCTGAATTTGCCAGGTTCAATATGGATGAGTATGAAGAGGTTGTATTCTGTGGATTCGGAGAACCGACAGAAAGATTCGATGTTCTTATCAAGGTTGCTGAGTATGTCAAGAAAACATTTGGCAAAAAGACAAGAATCAACACTAACGGAGTTGGAAATCTTGTTAATGGCAGAGACATCGTGCCAGAGATGGAAGGTCTCATCGACACAATATCAATCAGTCTTAACAATCCACATAAAGATGAATACAATGCACTTGTAAGAAGTAAGTTCGGTGAGAAATCATTTGATGAGATGATAAGCTTCGCAAAGGAATGTACCAAGTATATCCCTAATGTTGTTCTTACAACAGTTGACACAACCATATCTCACGAGGAAGAGGCAGAGTGCCAGAAGCTATGTGATGAGATAGGGGCTGCTTACAGGATTCGTCCTTGGGAAGACTGATGCATAGTTCTGATGCATAGTTATGTTACATGGTTATTATGGAAAAACTAGCTTCTAATATTGTTGTAATTGAAAAAACGTCATGGTGTTAAGAGGAGGCTTGCTGGTTGTTGCACATCAGCAGGTACTCCTCTATCTTTGATTCGGTAATAATTCCTGATAGTGGATTGGAAGATGTCTCAAATGTCATTATTAAATTAATTCCGGGAATAATATTCCCGGCTATGTATCTGGATATTTTTCTTGATGCATTAAGAGAGTATTGAGGGTCATCCATCATACCAAAGTGTTCCCAGTACACAAGCTGTCCAGATACAGGGTTAAACAGTGTAAAGTCAGGATAGAAGCTTATGTTGTCAAGCTTTAGTTCACATTCATACCTGTATGGAATTCCATACTGGTTAAGTAATAAATCAATCATAGCTTCGGACTTTGACCTGACGACATTGCCGGATGGACACGGATGCTTAAGTGCCTGGGGGTATGCTTCGTTGTGATTATATTCTTCAGACAGCCATGAATCAATGACAGGCTGAAACTGTTCATTGTGGAAATCTCTGAATAAATCCCGGTTGCAATATATATGCTTGGAATTCTCCGGATAGTCTGTAAGCAGTTTCCTAAAATCGTTATCTTTTAATAATAATTCGGATTGGATATTGGTGCTGTTACATTGCTTGTATGTGGAAAGAAGCCTTTTATTGTCTTCAATTCTAGATAACAAAAATTTCTTCAAGGCAAGCTTGGAAGCAAGCTGTCTGTCTTTCTTGTGTATGTAAGATATATTATTCCCATCGCTTAGAAACCACTTAATATAACGTCCATTATGTGTGCGATTGAGCTTGCCATCAGGCAGATTCTTTACAATGCTTTCATCATAATGTATGGCAGATGAAAGCTGGCTGATAATCTCTGAAATGTTGTAATTGATAAACAAGAAATATTCTCCTTCTAATGCGTTGTGGCTATAATAAGAATATAAAGTATTCTAGTATTAAAGTCAAGTGATAATTTATAAAATATTCATAAACGACAAATGCATGCGTGGAAGCGGCAGATTGGACGTTGAAGCGGCGGGGAGGCAGGAGGAAGTCCAAAAGGAGTGAGAAAGAGCGGAGGATTGGACGTTGAAGCAGCGGAGAGGCGGGAAGAAGTCCAAAAGGGATTTGCAGAAGCGGAGGATTGGACGTTGAAGCAGCGGGAAGCACGGAGAAAGTCCAAAAGGAGTGAGAAAGAGCGGCGGATTGGACGTTGAAGCGGCGGGAAGGCGGGAAGAAGTCCAAAAGGGATTTGCAGAAGCGGCAGATTGGACGTTGAAGCGGCGGGAAGCACGGAAGAAGTCCAAAAGGAGTGAGAAAGAGCGGAGGATTGGACGTTGAAGCGGCGGGAAGGCAGGAGAAAGTCCAAAAGGAGTGAGAAAGAGCGGAGGATTGGACGTTGAAGCAGCGGGAAGGCAGGAGAAAGTCCAAAAGGAGTGAGAAAGAGCGGAGGATTGGACGTTGAAGCGGC
>JABLTN010093553.1_pt1 | contig 13315 bp, 9 predicted proteins | sample 7160141 | NCBI WGS metagenome assembly JABLTN01 (sample SAMN14651226, study PRJNA627086) | human gut metagenome | isolation source: feces | host: Homo sapiens | reverse complement strand
GTCAAAGGATTATGAAACTTCTTGTTGCTCTGCTGAAACAATGATTATGATTTCTCATGCTGCTACACTCTTAAATCGCCTATGAACACAAGCTCAAAAGAGATTGCTGTTCTGCATGGAGGAAGTGTGTGTGTGGAATCCAGTTCAGAAAAGGGAACAACTTTTGCTGTGAGATTACCATTGAATGGAGAAAAAACAGAATAGTAGTTCGTATTACCGCAATAGAAGCATTAACCGTTTCAGTTAAAATATAAACGAAACCAGCAGCATATCGCAATTGTTTGAAAGTACCGATTGCATAAAAAGAAAAAGCCGTCTCCTGATTGCATCCTATAGATACGTAGGAAAGCGGCTTTTGATTTAGATTGTGTGATTATTTTTGAACAGGTTGTACGGGCAGATTGTCGATCAGCAGAATGATAAATTGTATGAGAATAGTTGCTTGTACATTTATAACAACTGTTTCTATTATTATATTATAATAGTTATTTTCTTTTTCTGTATTAAAGTATTTTTCCTATCATGAACGGACGAGCCACATTCGTTTCAATATACTTTGCAATGCTTTCCTCAAATTTATTTTCAGACATTTTCTCAACGTCAGAAAACTTTAGTTAGTATCGTTTTTTACAATACAAATCCGAACAGCTGTGATAGAATAGAAACATCAAAAGAAAACAGAACAGAAAGAACAGTCAAAGGCGTCTGGAATGAAAATTTCAGACGCCTTTTTTGTTTTGGCAGAAAGGAAGGATCCATCATGGACGTTCGGATGCAGGAACACCCGATTTTAGGAGCAATGGGGCTCTCGAAAAAGGTGAAATTTCAGTATAATGGAACAGAGTTGGAAGGCTATGAAGGCGAACCCATTGCTATGGCATTGAAAGCCGCTGGCGTGATGGTGCATCGTTACACACAAAAGGAACATCAACCCCGTGGTATCTTCTGTGCAATTGGTCGCTGTACCGACTGCGTAATGATTGTAAACGGAAAGCCCAATGTCAGAACGTGTGTGACACCGTTGGAAGCCGGCATGCAGGTAGAAACACAGTACGGTGTATCCGCAGAGCCATTTTCCAAGCAGCCGTAAGTCTTTGAGAGAGGAAGTGCAGACATCATGAAACGATATGATTTTTTAATTGTAGGAGCAGGGCCAGCAGGATTATCCGCTGCCATTGAAGCTGCAAAACGAGGCATGCAGGTTGCCGTATTCGATGAAAACGCAAAGCCGGGCGGACAGCTGTTCAAGCAAATTCACAAGTTTTTCGGTTCTAAGGAGCATAAAGCAAAGATTCGTGGATTTGTCATCGGACAGCAGTTGTTAGAAGAAGCCCAGAAATTAGGCGTTTCCGTTATCTTAAATGCAACCGTCATTGGCTTGTACGCAGAAAAAGAATTGGTCGTTCGGATTGGAGAAGAGATTCACCATTATAAAGGCGATGCAGTTCTGGTTGCAACGGGTGCAGCAGAAAATATGGTCACCTTTGATGGCTGGACACTGCCGGGTGTAATTGGTGCTGGTGCTGCACAGACCATGATGAATCTGCATGGTATTCGACCAGGGAAAAAGATTTTGATGCTGGGTTCTGGTAATGTTGGTTTGGTTGTCAGCTATCAGCTGTTGCAGGCAGGTTGTGAAGTGGTTGCGTTGGTGGATGCAGCCCCAAGAGTTGGCGGCTATGGCGTTCATGCAGCAAAGATTGCCCGGTGTGGCGTGCCGTTCTATCTTTCCCATACCATTCAAAAGGCAGAGGGAACAGACCATGTAACCGGTGTTACCATTACGAAAGTGGATTCCCATTTCCAGTTTATTCCGGGCACAGAAAAGCATTTTGAGGTAGATACAATTTGTCTGGCAGTCGGACTTTCTCCGATGTCGCAGCTGTTGAAAATGGCAGGCTGCAAGATGGAAGATAATCCAAAGCGTGGCGGACAAGTTCCGATTTGCGATGCATATGGAGAAACTTCTGTTCCGGGGATTTTTGCAGCAGGCGATGTTTCCGGCATTGAAGAAGCAAGTTCTGCGATGATTGAGGGCAGAATTTCCGGTATCGCCATTGCAGCTTCGCTGGGATTCCTGGAAGAGTCCGAAAAACAGGAACAAATTGCTGCCAACGAAGCAGCCTTGGAAACGCTCCGGCAGGGTATGTTTGCCCCGTGTAATCGTGGCAAGCTGGTAGAAAAGACGGAAGAAGGCATTGACACTGCAATGCATCTTCTGAAAAGTGGTTACCTGACCGAAGAAGAGGTTGAAAAGTTTCCGGGCGTGACGAGAAATAAGAAGATTCATCCAGTGATTGAATGTGTGCAGAACATTCCTTGCAATCCGTGTCAGGATGCCTGTCCAAAACATTGTATTAAGATTGGCTCTCATATCACAGCGTTGCCGGCAGTCGATCCAGAAGTAGAATGTATTGGCTGCGGATTGTGTGTTTCGTCCTGCTCCGGTCAGGCAATTTTCCTGGTACAGGAAGAATGCGACGAACCGGGTTATGGAACGGTAACATTACCATATGAATTTTTGCCGCTTCCGAAAAAAGGTGACCGTGGATTTGGATATGACCGTGGCGGAAAGAAAGTTTGTGAAGCAGAAGTGGTATCTGTGAAAACCGCAAAGGCGTTCGACCATACGAATTTGTTGACGATAAAAGTTCCAACCGATATGGTAATGCGGGCAAGATTCTATCAGGCACAGTGAGAAGGGGGAACGATCAATGGAAAACATTTTAGACCGCAGCGTGCAGCTGGGTGAATTTATACCAGAACCGGATGATGACCGGATTGTTTGCCGGTGTGAAGAAGTGACAAAAGGAGAAATCCGCAGAGCGGTTCATGATGGGATGTTTACCATTACCGAAATTCGGCGGTATTTGCGAGCAGGCATGGGATTGTGTCAAGGTCAGACTTGTGCAAAGCTGGTAAAGCGAATCGTTGCACAGGAATTGCAAGTTTCTCCGGCAGTGTTAGAGCCGGCAACCTCCCGTGCTCCGATGCGTCCTTTGGAGATGAAAATATTTGCAGCAGAGGCAAAGGAGGACGAGTAAGATGATAAAGACAGCAGATGTAATTGTAATTGGCAGCGGTGTCATTGGCTGTGCTGCAGCGTATTATATGGCAAAAAAGGGAATGTCCGTTTTGGTGCTGGATCAAGATGAAAGCGTTGGAAACGGCGGTTCTAGTCGAAATGGTGGCGGTGTCCGGCAGTCCGGACGTGACCCGAGAGAATTGCCGCTTGCCATTTATGGTGTAGAAAACGTATGGCCGACGCTTTCCGATGAGTTGGGGGTCGATGTGGAATACCACAAAGAAGGCAATCTTCGGTTGGGCAAAACAGAAACCCACAAACAGATTTTAACCGGACTGACAGAAAAAGCCGTGGCTTGCGGTCTGAATGTCCGAATGATTGATGCGGAAGAAGTGCGGAAAATCAATCCGTATTTGAGCGAAGAAGTTACCTGTGCAAGCTGGTGTCCAACCGATGGGCACGCCAATCCGATGACAACCACGCTTGGTTTTTATAAGAATGCCAGAGCATTGGGCGTAGTATTTCATATGGGAGAAAAGGTTGTCAAGCTGGAGAAAGTACACGGAAAACTCCGTCGGGTCTGCACAAAGACCACTGTTTATGAAGCCGATCAGGTTTTGGTTGCCGCTGGTTATGCAAGCCGATTTCTAACGCAAACCGTTGGCATTGATGTTCCGATGCGAAAAGAATTGATTGAAGCGTTGGTCACTGAAGCAGAACCGAAGATGTTTCCGCAGATGCTTGGCACTGCCGATGCAGATTTTTATGGACACCAAACCAATCATGGTTCATTTGTGTTTGGCGGTGCAACGGGCATGGAAAGCACGGTACTGGACAATGGCACAAATCGCACCAGCAGCCTGACTGCTCCGTGTATCTGCCGTGGGATTATGAAATATATTCCGAAACTGGCAGATGCAAAGATTGTCAGAACGTGGGCAGGGTATGAAGACCTTAGTATTGATGGGATTCCTGTTATTAGCAAGGTGGAAGAAGTTCCGGGGCTGTTGCTTGCCTGTGGATTTACTGGGCATGGATTTGGCATTTCGCCGGTTGTCGGTCAACTTTTGGCACAGTTGGCAGCTGGAGAAACGCCGATGCTGAGCTTGCAGGAATTTCGATATGATCGGTTTCATGCTGCGATTTAAAAAATAGAAGAAATGTTCAAAAATAATTGATATAATATATGGGAGGAATTACGATGGGCACGAAAGTCGATTTTTTGTATTTGAGTGAACCGGATATGGTGAAAGCCGGTGTCAAGGACATGAAGCAGTGCGTAGAAGTCATGGAACGGCTGCTGGTTACGCTGAACAAGGGTGACTATGTGATGGGCGGAAAAAACCACAATTCCCATGGCTGTATGATTATGTTTCCGGATGACCCGCAATTTCCGGGAATGCCGAAGAATGCCGATGAACGGCGATTCATGGCAATGCCAGCCTATTTGGGCGGCGAATACCAGATGGCAGGCATGAAGTGGTACGGCTCAAATGTAGAGAATAAAAAGCAGGGTCTGCCACGTTCCATCTTGATGATGATGCTGAACGATAAGGATACCGGAGCACCGCTGGCGTTGATGTCTGCAAACTTGGTCAGCTCCTATCGAACTGGCGGCATTCCAGGCGTTGGTGCAAAGTATCTGGCACGGAAGGATGCAAAAACGGTTGCCATTGTTGGCCCTGGTGTCATGGGAAAGACTTCTCTGGCAGCTTTCGTCAGCGTTTGTCCGAATCTGGATACCCTGAAGATTAAGGGCAGGGGACAGAAATCCATCGATTCCTTTATTGAATTTACAAAAAAAGAATGTCCGCAGATCAAGAACATTACCGTATGTGACACCTTGGAAGAGGCAGTACGGGACAGCGATATTATCAGTATGACTACAGTTGTACGGGATGATGTTGCTTCATTCCCGTATATTAACGGTGAATGGGTCAAGAAAGGTGCTTTGATCAGCATGCCGTCTGCTGCCAGATTTGATGATGAATTCTTAGCAAAGAAGTGCAAGCTGGTGGTCGATAATGCAAAACTCTATGAAGCATGGGAAGAAGAATACCCTTATCCGACTTATCCGCAAGTACAGATTGTCGGTACAAAGTTCACCGATTTGGTACATGATGGGCTGATTCAAGCCAGCGACATCATTGATATTACCGATGTGATTCAGGGAAAGCACGCTGGAAGAGAAAATGATGATGAAATCATTGTCTATTCCGTTGGCGGTATGCCAGTAGAAGATATTGCATGGGGCGGAACGGTTTACCGGAATGCCCTTGCAAAAGGCATCGGCGTGAAGTTGCCGCTTTGGGATCAGCCGGAAATGGCATAACCTGAGGATTCTGTTTCGATTTGCGGCATTCTTTGGGAAAGGAATGCATGGTCATGGCACAGCAGCAAGGCTTGATTTTGTTGCAGCCTTATCTGACATTAGAGGCACAACATTGTCAGAGAATTCCGCAGGTTGGAACGGGAATTGCAGAATGTTATGAATTTACGATTCCTGCAAACGGACAGAGCCAATTCCCAGCCGTACCCGATGGCAGCGTTGATTTGGTCTTTGGCATGAGCAAACAAGATGTTCGGCTGTTTATCGGCGGAACAGTCTTGCAGATGAAACAATGGTGTTTCGACCCGGGGCGAACGTATTTTGGTGTACGGTTTCAGCCGGGAAAAAGCTTATTGCCGAAAGATTTGTGTATACAAGATGTGGTCAATGCGGATTTGGAATTGCAGCCCTCTGTTTATGGAGAGGGACTTGCAGAGAAAATCGCAACGGCAGACAGTTTGCAAGCTCGTTCGCAGCTGTTTTTACAGACCTATTTGCAGCAATTTCCGGAATTGACTGATACCCGACACAACTTGGAACGCTATGTTCGGCGGCGGATTTATGAAACAAGGGGAACGATTGGGATTCAGAATCTGGCAGAAGAAACGGGCTATTCTGCATGTTATCTGCGACGAGTTTTTGAGCAGATTCACGGAATTTCTCCAAAACTGTTTGAACGGTTTATCCGGTTTCAGAATATGCTGTATCTGATGGAGCAGCAGGAATGGCAAAGCCAAAAAATGGATGCTCTTTGTTTTGAAAGCGGCTATTATGACCAGTCGCATATGATGAAAGATTTTAAGCGGTTTGCAGGCAGAACACCGGAACAATACCGAAAATTCCGCTTGCAGCCAGAAGAATGATTGGAAAGAGAGGAATTTGTTATGAAATTATCCAAAATTGAAATTATCACAGGGATGTCAAAATTAACCGGACTGAAGTCCGTTTTGAGCCGAGCAGGCGTTCGGGGCATGACCGTTGTACAAGTGCTGGGCTGCGGCGTGGAAAAGGGTACAAAGGAATATGAGGTCGATGAAAACTATGAAATGGAACTGTTGCCGAAGCAGCAGATCAGCATTGTTGTAAAGACCGAAAAGGTCAAGGAAATCGTAGAATTGATTAAGCAGGAATTGTATACGGGTCATATTGGAGATGGTAAAATCTTTGTTTATGATATTACCAACGTCATTCGTGTCCGGACAGGCGACGAAGGAGAAGACGCACTCTAAAAGAAAGGCGGTTGATCTCAGATGGCTGCAGAACAAGAGAAAAAGTTAGGGCTTGGAAGCGTTGTTTCCATTTCAGTCGGATTGATTATTGCAACCAGTTGTCTGGTTTCTCTGGGACAGGGAGCCGGAACAATTGGGGTAACTTTCATTTTTGCAATGGTAATTGCTTGCATATTGAATATGACAACGGTCGCTTCCCTTTCGGAATTGAATGCGTTGATGCCGAATACAACGGGTGGACTGGCACAGTATACACTCGCCTGTATGGGACCGTTTCCAACGATTATCTCAATGGTTGGCGGATACATTCTATGTAATGTGTTATCCTGCGGTGTAGAAGCCTCTATCTTTTCGTATGCAATGTCAGATACGTTTTCATTCCTGCATATTCCGAGTTTGGGATATGTGCTGATTGTTACCACCCTTCTGATGATTGCAAACTTATTCGGGGTTGATATTTTTGCGAAGTTGCAGGATGTTGTTGCATTTTTGCTGGTTGGCTCGATGCTGCTCATGGGTATTATCGGAGCAATCGGTATCGGATTTGGGAAAAAGATTGACCAGCCGTATACCATGGCAACGGATTTCAAGAGCATTGTTTCCATGACAGCGGTTGCATTCTGGCTGTTTATCGGTGCGGAATATGTCATTCCGGTTTCCAAAAGTGTCAAGAATGCCAAGCGAAATGTTCCGCTGGGCATGATGATTGGTTTGGGATTGATTTGTATTGTACAGTCCATTCTGGTCTTTGGTTTTCATAACTATGTGCCGTGGGCAGAACTGGCAGATTCTCCAGCACCGCATTTGCTGTATGGCATGAACCTGCTCGGCACATTCGGGAAAATCTGGATGACATTGGTTGCAGCTTTTGCGGTAGTTAGCACACAAAATTCTACGGTCAATGCACTGGCAAGCATTTGTCAGGGTATGGCAAAGATGAACATGATGCCGCAGGTTTTTGCAAAAACCAATCGGCATGGCGTTCCGTATGTCGGTGTGGTATTTGTCAGCGTTATGATTTTCGTATTCTCTGCATTGAGCAATAACTCATCCGATGCAATTTCGTTTTTGATTTTGGTTGGTTCTGTATTCTGGATGATTTCCTATATTTTAGCACATATGGATGTTCTGATTCTGAGAAAGCGGTTTCCGAAAGCACCTCGGAGTTTTAAAGTGCCGTTTGGTCCAGCGATTCCGGTGATTGGTATTCTTGGAACAATCTATATGATACTGAATATTTCCACAGATACTGCCGAACGAAATGCGATTTGGTTGGTAACTGGCGGAACATTCTTGCTGCTGGGAATTTACGCATTCTTCTGGATTAAGTACAAGATGAAAATGCCGGTATTTAAAAGCGTTTCGATGGAAAAAGTCATGGCGATGGAGAACGATATTTATTATACAATCAGAAAACGTCGTGGTATTTGGAAATAATTACATCGTAGAGAAAAAACCGTTTCGTTGTAAGATAACGAAACGGTTTTTTCTATTATTCATATCTTCTATTTTTACCTTTTCATTTTCTAAACTATAAATATTAATAGCATATCATTCGATATAATTAAATACTAGAAATTTTCAGTATAATTGATTATAATATAGATAAATTTGGATATCCTCACCATACCATATTATTGCTAAAGATCAGTAATGGATATGATAAAGGTACGAAATAATGAGTTTTTTGGTATACGCATTCACGACTTTCATGGCAAGAGTAATCCATCACACCACCGCTTCAATCACCGTTTTCCCATTCAGCGATACATTGCATAGCGGTTGATTGTCTTCCAGCTTGTTAGAGCTTGTATCCATGACAAAAAAATGATATAATAGAGATACGAAAAAGAATATCCGGCAACAAATTACGAAAGTGATTTGACAGGCAAGCAATTTGCACGAAAGGAACCAAACTATGTATAATCGCATATATACCACAAGAACACTGGACATTACGACCAAATGGCAGCATGTGAAACTGAATGTTGGCAGAATTCTTTATGTTATCATGCAGAAACAGGATGCGGAAATACACCTGTATGGCGGAAAAATATACACCACAAGAATCACCTGTGGAGAATTGAAAGAGCAGCTGGGGGAAGATTTTCTGGAAATCCGCAGAGGATGTCTGGTGTCTGCTATCACAATTCAAAACATTACAGAAACGGTGAATCTCATCAACGGCGAAGCATTGAAATACACGATACGCCGCAAAAAAGAAATCATCCACGCTTTTCGTCAAAAACAGCAGGTCATCATTGATCGTCTTGCTGCGAACGATACGCCCAAGACTTATGAAGCATATCGCCAGCATTATTGCTGCTATGAAGATGCACCATTCGCCTTTGCAGACATCAAAATGATTTTCAATGATGAAATCAGTGCTGTGGATTGGATTTTCTGTTATGGAAACGAAGCCCTTGCCAAGTTGGAAATGTTCCCATTGAAAAAGTTGATTGGTCAAAAATTCAGCGTCCTGTTTGAAAACATGGACTCCGACTGGCTCAGGTTTTATGAAAAAGCGGTTCTTTATGGTGAAATTATGGAAATCAATCATTACAGCCCCGAAATCGATGCTTTTCTAAAAGTAATCTGTTTTCCAACATTCTGGGGGCACTGCGGCTGTATTTTATTTCATACCTATGACCTTAATGTGTATGGTGATGATGAACCCTTCCGGTAAAAACATGGAACGAAACGACAAAAGATACTGATTTTATGTCGTTTCGTTCCAACTTTTTAAAAAAATAAAAAAATCATCTCCTTTTTTCTTGACAAATGACATGCAAATATGTTATAATAAAATTGCCAAAAACGTATGATACATTTGAAACAAAAGGAGGTATATTCTTATGAAACAATGGAAACGACTGGCTGCCCTCTCATCGGCAATCGTCATGGCGATGGCAACGCTGACGTATTTCCCGAGCGACACCCTGCAAAACATTCGATGGGAAATTTCAGCAAGTGCAGAAACGACGACTGTATCGCAGGTATGGATAGAAGGCAACCTGACATGGACACTGTACGAGGACGGCACGCTGACCATCAGCGGAACAGGAGCGATGAAAAGTTATCGTAATGACGATAGTCCTGCAGTTCAGAAAAAAGACAACGTAAAAAAAGTTGTGATTGAAGATGGTGTCACCAGCATTGGAGAGTCTGCGTTTTATAGTTGCAAAAGCTTAACCAGCATCACGATTCCAGATAGCGTCACCAGCATTGGATTTACTGCGTTTTATGCTTGCAGCAGCTTAACCAGCATCACAATTCCAGGTAGTGTCACCAGCATGGAAAGGTCTGCGTTTGAATTTTGTACGGGCTTAAAGAGCGTTACGATTTCAGATGGTGTCACCAGCATTGGAGAGTCTGCGTTTATTAATTGCTATTCCTTAACCAGCATCACGATTCCAGATAGCGTCACCAGCATTGAAAATTATGCATTTGCTAATTGCAGCAACTTAACCAGCATCACGATTCTGAAAAGTGTCACCAGCATTGGAAAGAATGCGTTTAAGGATTGCTACAACTTGACCGTATACCTTGAAAGCGGCTCTACGCTGAAAGTAATGACCTCGGCGTAGACGAAAGCAAAATCGTATCCTACTGGAACGAAGACAACCTGACCTGGAAACTCACCGCCGACGGCACGCTGACCATCAGCGGTACAGGGGCGATGAAAAATTACGAGAGTGGTGCCTTCATGAACGAAGACAATCAAAGCCCTGTATACATGAGCTGGAATGTTAAAAAAATAGTGATAGAAGAAGGTGTCACCAGCATTGGAAATAGTGCGTTTGCTTATTGCAGGGGCTTAATCAGCATCACAATTCCAGATAGTGTCACCAGCATTGGAGAGTGGGCGTTTGATGGTTGCACAAGCTTACCCAGCATCACAATTTCAAGCAGCGTTACCAGCATTGAATTTGGGACGTTTAAGGATTGCAGCAGCTTAACCAGCATCACAATTCCAGATGGCGTTACCAGCATTGGTGCTTATGCGTTTTCTAAGTGCAGCAGCTTAACCAGCATCACGATTCCAGATAGTGTTACCAGCATTAAAGCTTATGCTGCGTTTAATGGTTGCACCAGCTTAAAAACCATTTCTCTGAGCTGTGGTTCTATATTGAAAAGAAGTGATTTCAGCGACCAAGCGAATTTGGTTTCCTATACATCGCATATCTTAACCAAAACAGCAGCCAAAGCTGTAACCTGTACCGAAAACGGAAACAAAGAATACTGGACTTGCGAACACTGCAAGAAGTATTTCTTGTCAAATGATACCAATCCGGAAACCGCTAAGGCGGTGGAACAGTCAGAATTTATCATTCCTGCAAGCCATAAGCTGACAAAGGTGGAAGCGAAAGATGCAACCTGTTCCGAAAGCGGCAACAAGGAATACTGGACTTGTGAGCATTGCGGAAAGTATTTCTTATCGGATGATACCAATCCGGAAACCGCTAAGGCAGTGGAACTTTCGGAAACGATTACTCCTGCTCTGAAACACAAAAACGCAACCACTCGTGGTGCATCAAAACCGGATGGAACAAAACCCGGCTATTCCGGCGACCGCTATTGTCCGGATTGCGATAAGGTTGTGGAAAAAGGCTATACTTACTGGATCGAAGATAACCTGACCTGGAAACTGTATGAGGATGGAACACTGAATATCAGCGGTACGGGTGCAATGAAAAATTATGGCTATTCTAATAATCGAAGTCCTGTATTCTGGAATACAGATGTTACCAGCATTGTGATCGAAGAGGGTGTGACCAGCATCGGAAATGAGGCATTTCATTTATGCAGAAACTTAATCAGCATCACGATTCCAAAAACTTTGAAAAGCATCGGAAATAATGCATTTTATGATTGTACTAGTTTAACCAGTGTCACAATTCCGGGGAATGTCGAAAGCATTGGAGAAAGTGCATTTTATTATTGTGATAATTTGACGGATGTCACGCTTCAGGATGGTGTGAAAAGCATCGGAGATGCTGCATTTATATGGTGTAATAACTTAACAAATATCGTTCTTCCAAATAGTGTGACCAGCATTGGATATTATGCATTTAAAGATTGCACCAGCTTGACCAGCATCACGATTCCAGATAGCGTCACCAGCATTGGAAATGATGCGTTTTATAATTGCAGCAGCTTGAAAACCATTTCTCTGAGTTGTAAATCTTCCTTGAAAAGAAGCAATTTCGGCGAGCAAGCAGATTTGGTTTCTTATACCAATCAACATATCTTAACCAAAACAGCAGCGAAAGCTGCAACCTGCACCGAAAACGGCAACAAGGAATACTGGACTTGCGAACACTGCAAGAAATATTTCTTATCAGATGATACCAATCCGGAAACCGCTAAGGCAGTAGAACAGTCAGAAACGGTGATTCCTGCAAGTCACAAGCTGACAAAGGTGGAAGCGAAAGCTGCAACCTGCACCGAAAACGGCAACAAGGAATACTGGACTTGCGAACACTGCGGAAAGTATTTCTTGTCAGATGATACCAACCCGGAAACCGCTAAGGCAGTAGAATTATCAGAAACGGTGATTCCTGCAAGTCACAAGCTGACAAAGGTGGAAGCCAAAGATGCGACCTGCACCGAAGACGGCAACAAGGAATACTGGACTTGCGAACACTGCAAGAAGTATTTCTTATCGGATGATACCAATCCGGAAACCGCTAAGGCAGTGGAACTTTCAGAAACGGTGATTCCTGCTTTAGTTCAAGTTGCCACAACAACCACACCAATCAAATGCGTTTACGGTCAGGATATGAGCAAGATCGACCTGCGGGATTATGTGAAAAATACCGATGTAGTTGGGGAAGTTACGGTCAAGGTTGCAACCGGTTCTACGTTACCGGATGGCATGAAACTGGATGGTAGCAAGCTCTCCGGCAAACCTGCAAAGGCATACGAGGACGGTAAAGAAGTGACCTTTACATTCACAGCAGAAAATGGCAATACCGCAAACCTGACATTGCTGTTCTTGGTGGCAAAAGCTGACCCGACTGTTGAAGTTGCTGTAAGTGGCGATTCACACACAGAAGGCGATTTGGTAAGCGAACTGAAGTTGATTCTCAGCGAAAACAGTACCAAGGGTGTTGTGGAACTTGTCAGCGAGATAAAGGCTCTGGTTGCCGGAAAAAATGCTTTCACATGGAAATTCACCCCGGAAGATGAAAACAATTATAATATGGTAACAGGAACAGTTGTCGTAAATGCACAGACGACAACGACTACAACCACAAAAGCAACTACTACCACAACCAAGGCAACAACTACAACAAAACCGAGCAAGACAACTACAACTAAGGCAACGACTACAACTAAACCGAGCAAGACCACCACAACTAAGGCAACAACTACGACCAAACCGAGCAAGACCACCACAACTAAGGCAACAACTACGACTAAACCGAGTAAGACGACCACAACAAATGCAACAACTACAAACACAGCCATTCCATCTTATGGCGATGTCAATTTGGATGGTAAGGTAGATATTGTAGATGCAATTTTCTTGAACAAATATCTCGCAACGCTGATACAGTTTTCGGATGCTCAAGTAGCAAATGCGGATTGCTATCAGGATGGCGTTTTGAATGATCAGGATACAACTGCTCTCATGCAATTTATTATTCTGCTGATTGATGACCTGCCTGTACAGCCTACTGAAAAATAATCATACAATCTAGATCAAAAGCCGCTTCCCAGCGTATC
>JABLTN010065874.1_pt1 | contig 13345 bp, 8 predicted proteins | sample 7160141 | NCBI WGS metagenome assembly JABLTN01 (sample SAMN14651226, study PRJNA627086) | human gut metagenome | isolation source: feces | host: Homo sapiens | reverse complement strand
TTTCCCGATTATTGAGGGAAAAACAATATTCGTATCCAGCACAACTAAGCGGTCAAGAGGGATTGTCAAGGGGGAAGCCCGGTCCCCATTGACCCTGTTTTGCTTCCTTTTGCAGGAGCAAAAGGAAGGCCCCCGCGGCGAGCGGTGCTAACTATGCCTTTGTAAAAGGCTCCGCGCCGCCGATAGGCGACTGCAAACTGGCCTCCGCCGGGCAGGCAAGATGAGATGGGGCCTGCCCACATAAAAAGGCCCGGAGAGAAGCTCGCCGCTTCCCTCCGGTAAAAAGGCTTATTCTGCTTTGGCGGTGCTGCTGGTGCCGTCCTCTCCGTGCAGGATGCGGTCCAGCTCCTCCCGGCGGGCCCGGCGGTAATCGTAGTACTGCTGCAGCTTTTCCCGCAGCGGGATCTCGGTATGCAGGGCCAGGAAAAAGTGCTGGCGGCCGTTTTCCCGGCCGGCCTTAAAGTAGGCCTTCAGCTCCTCATAGCGGACCACCACATTCTTCTCGCGGGCAAAGGTCCTTATCTTGACCATGAGGTGGGTGGAATAGACGAAATCGATGGCGAAAACGCCGAAAAACGCGCCGATGACAAAGGAAAACGCCAAATTGCGGGAAAGCCAATCCAGTGCCCGCAAAATGTAAGGATCCACAAAGAAATAATAGGCCGCGCCCATCACTGCCCAAATGGCGGAAAACAGGGGGCAAATAAGACCATTCACATTACCCCAGCGGCGGCTGTAATCCCACAGACGGGCATTCATCACCTTCAGCAGCAGAATGCCGGCAATGTACTCGATGGCGGTCATGGCGGCGGCCATCAGCACCAGCATGGCAATGTGGTTCCACACGGGGTTGGCGATCTGACGGCTTTCCGAAAGGCGGGAAACCAGGTACAGGATGCAAAGCCCGGTGCCGTACAGCGGCACATAGGGCCCCACCATAAAGCCGGGGTTGATCCACTTGCGCTCGGGATTATTGCCGGAAATAAAGCGCCGGAAGAAAAGCTCCAGCACCCAGCCCAGCGAAGAACCGATATAGAACAAAAAAGCCAGCTTCAAGAAGGTATTCATAAGGCCCTCCGGTCACGGTTTTTGGCGGCCATGCCGCGCTGGGGAAAATTATATCACATCTTCGGCCGGGGTTCAACTCACACATGGGATAGAATGGGGACAGCGGCAGGTTTTGAACCTACTGCTGCCCCCAGAGAGGTAAGTGAGGATGGCTGTTTAGAAGCGGCGGGTGCCTGCATACAGGCACAGAGCCGCAAGCGCCAGCAGAGCCAAGCCGGGCAGCGGCTGGCCCACATGGGCCGCGCCGGTATTGGGGTTGCTGGCGGGGGTGCTTTCACCGGACTGGGAGGGAGTGATGATCACCACACCGCTGCCGCTTTCGGTCCACAGGATGATGGAGCCGGTAATGGATTCGTAGTTATCAAGCCGCGGGGTGAATTTCCAGGTGTAGGCCTTGTCTTTTTCTACGGGAACAGTGCTGGGGTCAAGCTCATCCGTTTCCCCTACCCATTTTACAGTGCCGGGCACAGAGAATGCATTATTATCGGCATTGAGGTGGGCATCGGCCAGGGTCTTGCCGCTGGAGGTGATGGGGGTGTAATTGGGGGTGCCAGTGGGGGTAATTTTGGTGAGGGTGATGACAACTGTGCCCTCGGCATACTCGTAGTTATTCTTATAGTTACCTTCGTGTGCAAAAGCCTTGTACTTTATAGTGATTTTCTTTTCGGGAGCTGTATTTTCGCCCATTGTATAAGTTATAGAGCCACTGTTAACATCTATTTGCCAACCATTTAATGTTAGCCCATCCGCGGACTCATAACCATCACCTTGGAACTCCATCCTACCGCCATTCGGGAAAGCTTTATTGAGCTTACCTATTACCTGATCGTAAATCTCAATGGTCTTGCTGGCGGTGTCATTGTAGACCTGGTTTACATTGATGGTGCCCAGCTGGGGGCCATCCGCTTTGGCAACAATCACCTTGACATTCCCACTGGTGAGGGAGTAGGTGCCAACGGTAGCTGTGCAGCAGTAATCGTAGTCCCCCGCGTTCAGGCCGGTTTCCACTGTATAGGTTTGGGCGGTAGCATTATCAATCGCGGTTTTCTTGTTGCCGTTTACCTTGTACCACTGGTAGGTAACGCCCTGAAGGTCACTTGGGGTTACTGTGGCAGTAAGGACGGGAGCATCGGCCTCGGAGTAGCCATAAACAGTATTATCGTTATTGGATACGGATACCGTTACATTGGTGATGGGGGCCTGCTGAACGGATATTCCGTTTGCAGTCTGAACGGCATAGTAACCCGGAGCCAACAGGTCATTTACACTCTTTCCTGCTGGCGGGGTGATGGTGCCGTAGGTGCCGCCGGAGAGCTGTACGGTGCCGCCGGTGACGGTGAGGGTGTTGATGGCGCCACTTCCTGTTATGGTAAGCGTGCCCTTTGTTACTTTCAATTTATTTATGGTTAATCCGGCCAAATTGATGGTAACATTTCCTTTTTCGTTATAGGTGATCGTCTCGGTTGTATCTGCGATTGGATAAAGGGTTCCACTGGTCGATCCAATGTACTTAAACGCCGCCTCCCATGTGGTGGCGCAACTGCTATAAATGTCATTAAAGGAAACAGCCAAATCTATACCACAGATATTGCATTTTCCATCTTTTGTTCCGCTTGCTACATCATCACAGTGCTGGCGGGAAGATCCTTGCGTAGTGCTGCACTTTGTGCAGGTCTCAATACAGTTTAAGCCTGTACCTGTATCCTTATACTTCCATTCGTGCTCGCATTCATCCGCCAGTGCTACAACAGACAGCATGGTGACACACAGCACGGCGGCCAGCAAAATACTACATACTCGTTTTTTCATACGCTCCTCCAGAATTACAGTTTTTATTCTACCAGCCACAGGCGGCGGGCGGCGGTTTTGGCCTCGCTGCGGCGGCTGACATTCAACTTGGTGAGGATATGGCTGACATGGGTTTTTACCGTGGGCAGCTTGATATCCAGGATACGGCCGATCTCGGCATTGCTTTTATCGGCGCACATCAGGCGCAGCACCTGCAGCTCGGTGGCGGTCATTTCCTCGCCGGGGGGCAGGGGCGGCACCAGGAAGTAGGGATACCGGGCGGCCTGCACCCGGGCAAAGGCCACCACCTGCCGGTACCAGCTCTCTTCCTCCGGGCTGGGCAGGGCCTGCAGCAGGGGCAGCAGGGCGGCGCCGCAGCAGCTTACCGGGCGGATGAACCCCAACCCGGCGGCAATGCGCAGGGCATCGGTAAGGCTTTGCCGCCAGGCTTCGTCCTTTAGCCGGTACTGGGCCACGGCCCGCAAAAGCAGCAGGGTGGTGTGATCCATCTTCCGCTGGCAGGCGATGCAGTAGGGTTCCAGCGGAGCCAGGGTAAGCAGGGCGGCCTGCGGCCGGCCCTGAGCAAGCTCCGCCATGGCCTGAGTAAAGTACTGGTAGCGCTTCATGATATTGATGCTGAGGGGGTCGCGCGGGGCCTTTTCCCGGTACCAGCTATCTACGGCATCGGTATCGCCAGTCCGCAGGTCAACGCGGCACAGCATGGCATTGATATTGGGCAAAAATCGGCTTTGGCCGCCTTCCGCGAAGCGCTGCCGCAGGCTTTCCAGCGTCCTGCGGGCATCCTGGGAGTGGCCGGCCGCCAACTGGCTGCGGGCCAGCAGGCCCACCGCGGCGAATTCAATATCCGGGGTGCCGTCCCGCTGGATCTCCCCCAATCGGGGCATCAGGGCCAGCATACGGGCGGTGATGTCCTCGCCTTTTTCAAACTTGCTTTCGGCAATGGCGCAATCCGGCAGACCCACGCCATCCCGGCCCAGAATGGCCTCCACCGGGACGCGGATGGTCTGATAAAGCAGGTCATCCCGGCGGCTCCATTCGCTGAAGTCCTTGCCGCCGTTCATAATGCTGGGCAGGGCGCTGGTGACCGAAAAGGCCGGCAGGGTCACTTCCTTATTGACCAACAGCCGGTAGGCCGCGGGGATGATGGCGGTGAGATCGGTGACGCCGCGCTGCGGCAGGGAGATATCCAACCAAGCCAGCCGGCCCCGGGCCTGCCGCCCGGCCGCGTCGCTTTTGGCACGGCAGCGGGCAAACTGAGAAAGCGCCTGGTACCAGCGCTCGCTGCCCTCATAATCGGCCGCCAGGGCGCACAGCATACTCATGCCCTGCATCAGCGCCGGGGAGGCGGCGATCTCCTGCTCCGGCAGGCTGCGGTAGTATTTCTCCATCTCGCTGTAATGGCCCATGCCGGGATGAAGCTCGGCATTGCGCACCAGAAGCTCGGAGACCTTGGAATGATCCCCTGCCATGGTGTAGCACTCCAGCGCATGGCTGTAATCCTCTTTCAGCTCGTAGTAGAGGCCGCCGCGGCCCAGAACGGTGCGGCGCTTTTCCTCGCTGTATTCCCGGTCCATCTCCCACAGCAAAAAGGTGCGGAACTGCGGCCAGAACCGGAACCGCTGCACATCATCGGGGCGCAGCATGGTGGTATTGTGCTGGAGCCAGGCCAGGCGTTCCCCGGCGTGGGGATCGCCGCTGACCATGCGGGCCAGCTCGGCATCGAAGCTCTCAAATGGGGCAAGCTCCAGCAGAAAACGGCGGATGGGCAGATCGAACCGGCGGTAGACCGCCGCCTCGAAATAGAAAAAGACCTCGTGGTAGCCCTGGGCGATGAGCTCCGGGCCATAGGGGCGGCCACCGGCCATGCAGTGGGCGATGACCGCCACGCCCAGCGGGTAGCCGCTGGTTTCCCGCAGGATCTCGGAAAGCTCCGATTCGCTGACGGGGGTGCCCTGCTGCCGGAACAGGCTGCGGATATCCTCCCGGTCAAAGAGCAGGGCGTCGGCATCCAGCACCGCCATAAGCCCGGCATACTGGAAGGCCATGAGCCAGCCCGGCACCGCCCCGCGGGAAAGCAGGACGAACCGGCGGTCGCTGTACTCCCGGACGAGCTGGCACAGCGCCTGCTGGTCGGGTTCTTCGGTCATCTGCCGCAGGTCATCGATCAAGAGGACCTGCCAGTCCTTATCATCCGCCGGCAGGGCGAAGTCCGGCTCCCCGGCGGTGAGAGAAAGCACCTGCTGCCCGGCAAGCAGCGTTTCGGCCAGAATGCTTTTGCCAAAGCCGCAGGGCGCGGTGAAAAACAGCACCCTGCCCCGTGCCATGAATTTTTGGTACTGTTCCCGGACAGACGGCCGGATGACTACATTTTTGGCCATGCGCTCCCTCCCTTTGCAACGGATTCATCCCGTGGGGGCCACGGGATGCCGAAGGGGACCAGTCCCCTTATGGTATGATGGATCGGCGGTATTTTGTGTTCTGGTCTTATTTTACCAGCCAAAGCGGGTAGTGTAAATCATCCCAAAGTATGAGAAAATACATTTTTTGCGGGGGATGAGGCACTCCCACAGGGGAGAGACATGCCGCCAATCAGGTCAGCGGGGCGGCGGGAGGACCTTCCATATAGGAACGGAAGCGAATGCTATGCCAAAGTTGCAACAGTGCGTGCGGATTGTGCAATTGACTTTATACACAAGGCTTTCTAAAATAAAAAGTGTAGATTGTGCACAATTTATTATGGAATCCGTTTTCGGATCGCGACCGAAGGCGGCAGATCACCGTTCACCTGAGAATAAAAATTACAGAAGGGAGGATCGCATGCAAAGCTCCGTGCTTAGCCTTGCATGTGAACTACTATGACAAAGTCAGCTGCCCAAAAGCGTGAATGGCCGATCATTTTGATCGCGTTCCTCTTTATGTTCTTTTTCGGCCGGATTCTGGGCCCGTTCTCCGTGGTTACACAGGTCGGCTCCAATGCCCTGGGTGTATTTATCGGCGTTATTCTGCTTACAGTATTCACTTCCCAGTCCACCCTAGCTGCTATCCTGGGTATTATCGCCATGGTATACAGCGGCTTTTTGACATCCTCCGCCGCTGTTTCCAGTTGGATGGGCGGTTCTACCGTCCCCCAGCTGATCTTTGTATCTGCGCTGTGCGTGGCGCTCAAGGAAGCCGGCGTGATCGATGTGCTGGTGCGCAAGCTGCTTAGCATCAAGGCGCTTCGAGGACGCCCGGTCGCGCTGCTGTTCTCGCTGTTCTTCTCCAGCTTTATCGTTTCCATGTTCATCGGGTTTATCCCCACCGCGCTGCTGTACTTCGGCATTTATGAGTCCATCCGGGATGTGTGCGGCTATGATAAGCAGGACAGATTCTGCAAATTCATGCTGCTGGGCATCTACCTGGGCTGCATGGGTAATTTCTGCTTCCCCTTCAAGGGCATTGCCCTTACCATTTACACCCTTATCAATACCAGCATGCAGGGCTTTGGACTGAGCATCAATATGTTCACCTATATGTTCGTGTGCATCCTGGTCAATCTGGTATGGCTGTGCATTCTGGCCTTTATGATCCCCGGTGTATTTAAGTGCAATGTTGCCCCGCTGAAGGAGCTGGATATTGAAAATGTAGAGGCGCTGCGCAACATTCCCAAGAAATTTAATAAGCGCCAGAAGCTCATTCTCACCATCTTCTGCCTGTCCTTCCTGTATATCATCGTGATCCCGCTGCTGCCGAAGGACTTCCCCGGAAGCGCTGTTCTGGCTCCTATCGGCACTACCCTCATTTTCCTGCTGGCGCTGGGCATTCTGGGGCTTATCAAAGTAGGCGGCAAGCCGCTGGCCAACCCCATGAAGCTGCTGAGTGAAGGCACCCTGTGGAATGTGGTGTGCATCGTTGGCTGTTTCACCTTCCTGGGCAATGCCATGGCTTCCGCTGATTTGGGCATTCGCGACTGGATCATCTCCCTGCTTAAACCCGTATTCGGCAATATGCCGCTGCCGCTGCTGCTGCTTCTCCTTACTATTGTTATCACCATCATCACCAACATCTGCAACGGCACCCCCCTTACCCTGTTGGGCAACGCGGCCATCATGCCTTTTGTATGCCAGATGCAGCTGGACACCGGGATCAGCGCATCTGTTACCGCCGCGACGCTGAGCCTGTGCGCCAACATGGCCTTCTTGACCTATGCAGGTACCATCTACGCCGCGCTGCTGCTGGACCGTGAGGAGATAGACAACCGCTTTATTTGGCACGATGCCATCAAGGTGATTCCTGTTTATATCATTGTGGTTTATGTGATTGCCCTTGGCTGCAGCTACATTCTGCCCTAACCGGCTTTTCCGGGACGATATAGCCTGTTCCCTTCTTCCCGCGCATCTGCTATAATACACTAAGAAACGAGGCATACCATCAATGGAAAAACCAAAGCAAATCACTGAGCAATCCCATTCCATCCCCGTTGCGGGGGAAGCGGATGTGATCGTAGTAGGCGGCGGCGTAGCCGGTGTAGCCGCCGCGGTTTCGGCCGCACGCAATGGCTCCCGGGTCATTCTGCTGGAGAAAAGCATCATCCTGGGCGGTCTGGCTACCCTGGGCCATGTCTGCATCTATCTGCCTCTGGATGACGGTTTGGGGCACAAGGTATATGGCGGCCTGGCGGAGGAGCTGCTGCATGTCTGCATCCGCTACGGCTACGATAACCTGCCAGATTGCTGGCGGAACGGGCCCGATACCGTGGACACCCCCACCGGCCGCTACCGCACCAATTTTAATATCCCGGCTGCCGTGTGCGCACTGGATGAGCTGATGGAACAGGAAGGTATTCAGGTCGTTTTTGATACCAACTTCTGCGCGCCCATCATGGAGGGTAAAACCTGCAAGGGCGTCATTGTCGAAAACAAATCCGGACGCACCGCCTACCTGGCCAAGGCCTTTGTGGATGCCAGCGGCGACCTGGACCTGATGTTCCGGGCCGGCGCTCCCACCGAAACACAGCGGAGCATTGTTTCCCACTGGGCACATGAAATAGACCTGGATACCATGAAAAAAGGCCTGGAGACCGGGCAGGCCCTGCAGGCACTGCCGCTGCGCTGGCTGGGGCTTCGCCCCGATGCCGATAACAGCGAGGCGGAGATCCCCATGTACTATGGTACCACCAGTGAGGGCGTCAACGGATATATCCGTACCAGCCGCAAGCTGGCGCTGGACTACTTAAAGCAGCACCAGAGTCCCTCCTACGCGCAGATGACCCTGCCGCTTATGCCGCAGTTCCGTATGACCCGCCGGCTGGTTGGCAAGGAGCAGCTGGAGGTAGTGCCTGACCGGTATGTGGAAAGCTCAATCGGCTGCATGATCCACTCGCTGGAAATCCCTGCCGAAGTATACGAGTTCCCATACGGCGGCCTCATCGATACCGAGATCACCAACATTGCCGCAGCCGGAAGGATCGTTTCCGCCACCGGCCGCGGCTGGGAAGTCGCACGGTTTATTCCCGCCTGTGTTCTCACCGGTGAAGCTGCCGGCTTGGCTGTTTCCATGGCTGCCAAGGAGAATATCAGCCTGCAGGCGCTGGATGTGCCCGCCCTGCAGCACACTTTGGCCAGCCGCGGCGTCAAGATCCACATGAATGAAGCCCTGCGCCGGAACCGCCGCCCCCAGCCCGGAGAAAAGAAGGACCCCAAAAAGACGGATGCCACATCCGTTGTTCGGGCGGATTCCCTTTCCTACCGTCACTGAGACACTGAGGAAGCCCCGCTGCATTGCCTACCCGCTGCCATAACCAAAAGGAGGGCGCACTATGGAGATCCAATACCTGAAGACTGTACTGCTGGTGGCCACCCACCTGAATTTCAGCAAGGTCGCTGAGGAGATCCCCTGTGCGCCCTCCTCGGTCTCCCGGCAGGTGAAGTGTGTGGAGGAGGCCCTGGGCATCACCTTATTTGACCGTCCCGTCCGGGGCGAGCGCCTGAAGCTGACAGGGCCGGGCACCAGCGTTCTTCCCTATATCGCACAGGTGGTGGGACAATATGAATCGCTGGAGTTTCACATCAGCCGGCTGAAGGGCCAGGATGAGAAGCCCTATACCATCGGTCTTCCTCTGGGGCGCATCAGCATAAAAACCGAGTGCCTGCTGATGGAAAAATTCTATCTGTATGCCCCCGGGCACAATATTCAGTTTCTATTTTACCAATCCTCGGAGGTCGAAGCCTGCCTGCGCAGTCGGGAATTTGACGCGCTGCTGGTCACTCGTGTCTTTTGGCAGGAGGACCGTAATAAAACGCCTGCCTTCTGCACCATACCGGGTACCCGCTGTACCCTGCTGCACAATCAGCCGCTATGTATTGTCATGCGGGCGGACCACCCCTTGGCTGGACAAGCGGAAGTAGATGTGGGCGACCTGCGGGAGCAGAGCTTTATCCTGTACTATGATCCCATCCGGGAAGGGATCCGTACCGGAGATATTCAAGCAGACGGTTTTCTCCGTCACTGCCAGCAAGCCGGATTTGTACCCAAGCTGGAGATCATCTCCAAGAACATCTCCGAGCTGCGCAATGTATGCGTAGAAAACTTCAACTGGGTCTACCCCACCTTCCAGCCGAACTGGATGCTTCCCTCTTCCCAGATTCGGGCTGTCCCACTGAAGGATCCCCTGTATGGCTCTGAATACTATCTGATTACCGCCGAGGACCACACTGATGACACCGCTGAAATGGTCCGGCGGTTCTTCCAGCAAACCTTCTCTGCGGATTAAATCGCCCTCCGTAAATAAACAAACTGAAGTCCTCCGCATGGGATCCCACGCGGAGGACTTCAGCATATATATTCGGTTTAGAATTCCGCAAAGCCGGTGGTGCGGGGGAAGGGCAGTACATCACGGATATTCGGGATGCCGGTGACATACATGATGAGCCGCTCGAAGCCCAGGCCGAAACCGGCGTGGCGCGCGCCGCCGAAGCGCCGCAGGTCGAGGTACCACCAGTAGTCCTCCTCATTCAGCCCCAGCTCGTGGATGCGGTCCAGCAGGATATCCAAACGCTCCTCACGCTGGCTGCCGCCGATGATCTCGCCGATGCCGGGCACCAGCAGGTCCACGGCCGCCACCGTCTTACCATCATCGTTCAGGCGCATATAGAAGGCCTTGATCTCCTTGGGATAATTGGTAACAAAGACCGGCTTGCCGAAAATCTTTTCGGTGAGGTAGCGCTCATGCTCAGTCTGCAGGTCCACACCCCAGCTTACGGGGTACTCAAACTCCACATCGGCCTTTTGCAGCCGCTCGATGGCCTCGGTATAGGTGCAGACGGCAAAGTCGCTGTTTACCACATGGTTCAGGCGTTCCAGCAGTCCCTTATCCACAAAGTTATTGAAGAATTCCAGCTCGCGGGGGCACTGCTCCATCACATAGCGCAGCACATATTTTATCATATCCTCCGCCAGCACCATATTGTCCTCCAGGTCGGCAAAGGCGATCTCCGGCTCGATCATCCAGAACTCGGCGGCATGGCGGCCGGTGTAGGATTTTTCGGCGCGGAAGGTGGGGCCGAAGGTGTAGATCTTGCCAAAGGCCATAGCCATACACTCACCCTCCAGCTGACCGCTGACGGTGAGATTGGTGGCTTTGCCGAAGAAATCCTGGCTGTAATCGATCTTGCCGTCCTCGGTCAGGGGGGGGTCGGCGGGATCGATGGTGGTGACGCGGAACATCTCGCCAGCACCCTCGCAGTCGCTGCCGGTGATGAGCGGGGTGTGCGCGTACACAAAGCCGCGCTCGGTAAAGAACCTATGGATACCCTGGGCCGCAACAGAACGCACTCTAAACGCCGCGCTAAAGGTATTGGTGCGGGGGCGCAGGTGCTGGATGGTGCGCAGGAACTCCATGCTGTGGCGCTTTTTCTGCAGGGGATAGTCCGGGGTGGAGGCGCCCTCCACGGTGATCTTCTCCGCATGGATTTCAAAGGGCTGCTTGGCCTCGGGGGTCAGCAGTAGACGGCCGGTAACAATAAGCGCCGCGCCGACATTCTGGCGGGAGATCTCATCGTAATTGGCCAGTTTATTTTCCTCAAACACCACCTGCAGATTGCTGAAGTAGCTGCCGTCGTTCAGCTCGATGAAGCCAAGGGCCTTGCTGGAGCGCAGGGTGCGCACCCAGCCGCAAATAGTGACCGGCTCCGCAGTGTAGCGCTCCGGCTCCGCAAACAGTGTTTTGATCTCTACTCGTTTCATGGGTCTTATCCTTCCTTTTTTCCGAAAGTGATTTATAATATTATAGTACGCCAAAGGGCCGGGCGCAATCCTTTCTTTGCCCGTAATGCGAAAAAATGTCTTTTAGGGCAACTTTTTTGCAAAAAGGGGGTTGCTTTTATGCCGGTAATACGGTATAATAAATTCTCGTCAGGACTTTTACTTGACCCATCCTGATAACGACATGGAGATGTCGCCTAGTTGGTCGAGGGCGCACGACTGGAAATCGTGTAACCGTCAAAAGCGGTTCGAGAGTTCGAATCTCTCCATCTCCGCCAAAGAAAAACCCGCAGAAATGCGGGTTTTTCTTTGTTTATGCGAGTTTTCAGCATTTTTGGTCTTTGCAAATATTGCTGTTTCTTGCGGTCTTTTTGCATATAGACTACACAGAAACTACACAGTAAAATACCCCCTCCGTAACTGGAGGGGGGATTGCTGCGTTTAGGCCTTGATGAAGTATTTATACACTGGGTTTCCACCCTTGGCACATGCCTCTGCTTCCACACAGCGGCTATATATGCTGGATGCAGCATACTTATCTCCAAGGAGGTTCTTCTGCGCTTTGTATATGGAGTACTTATACATATCAATTATACTTTCCAAACAGCAAGCCGCGCGGATCATTGCGACCCGCGCGGCTTTGTTCAGGAAGAGATTATGAAAAAGATGTAGGAAGATATCTTAATTACTTGACCATCGCAGCCTTTTTGGCCTCTTTCTTGGCCTCCAGCTTGCTTACAATGACGGCACAGGCCGCATCGCCCACGATATTGATGGTGGTACGACCCATATCAAACAGACGGTCGATACCATAGATGAGCAGGATGCCTTCCACGGGGATTCCTACGCTGGTGAGTACCATCGCCAACATAACCACACCGGCACCGCTGACGCCCGCCGTACCAATGGAAGCCAGGGTCGCGGTCACTACTACCATGACCAATTGGCCAACAGTCAGATTCATACCGTAGCAGCAGGACAGGAAGATGGTATTAACAGCCATGTAAACGGCGGTGCCGTCCATGTTGATGGTCGCACCCAGCGGCAGCACAAAGGAGGAAACCTCCTCACTGGCGCCCAGGTTCACGGCACATTCCTTATTGATGGGCAGGGTAGCCACACTGGAGGTGGAGGAGAACGCAAAGACCATTGCGGGGATCATGCCCTTGAAGAACTTGAAGGGGCTCATGCCGCCCATCGTCTTAACGGTGATGGAATAGGTGATAACGGCGTGCAGGATGTATCCCAGATACGCAACACCCAGTACCTTTGCCAGATCGCCCAGAATTTCCGGGCCCTGGTTGGAAACGACCCAGGTCATCATGCAGAATACGCCGATGGGAGAGATCTTGATGATGAACATCATCACCTTCATGAACACTTCGTTCAGGCTCTCGAACAGCTCGGCCGTTGCCCGGCCCTTTTCTCCGGTAAGGATGATCCCGGCACCGATGAGCAGCGCAATGACAATGATCTGCAGCATCGAGGCGTTGGCGAAGGGTGCCACGATATTACTGGGGAAGATATCCACCAGCGTGGTCATAAAGTCAGCGCTGGTCGCTTTATCCCATGTGCCCAGCCCCTCGGTGGAAAGCTGCGGGAACCCGCCCTTAAAGATGTTGGCAAGCACCAGGCCGATGATAAGCGCCACAATGGTGGTGCAGATGTAATAGACCATCGTTTTCCAGCCGATGGAGCCGACCTTCTTGATGTCCTTCATGCTGATCATGCCGCACACCATCGAGAACAGCACAATGGGCACTACAATGAACTTGAGCAGATTGACAAAGATGGTACCAATGGGCTTAATAAACTTGGTGGCAAAGGCCGCACCGCCTGGTACATATACCAGCGCCCAGCCGATGCCCGCACCGATGATGAGTGCTAAAAAGATCCAGAATGCCAGCGACAGCTTCTTTTTACCGGTTGACATGATGTTTACACCTCGTATCACAAAGAATTAATATGGTTCACAGTATAGCACTTATTTTTCATTTGTAAATACTTTTTGCAAGTTTTTATTTCTCTTAAATTCATTTTTATGCGCCGTACAGGCGAGATGCTCCCTATTTTACGCTTTTTTAGCTAATATGACGAACATTTTTGCATGTTGCGGTTTTCCGTCACTTCATTTCGCGCAATATCCCCTCTCTATTTCCTGCAAGATCCGGCGTTCGGCCCGCAGGGCGTTCCGGCTTTGCCGGAACTGGGCGGCCAAAGGCCGCCT
>JABLTN010048481.1_pt1 | contig 13346 bp, 7 predicted proteins | sample 7160141 | NCBI WGS metagenome assembly JABLTN01 (sample SAMN14651226, study PRJNA627086) | human gut metagenome | isolation source: feces | host: Homo sapiens | reverse complement strand
TTGCGGTAGTGTGTGCATTGGAACAGGGCGTGAGACACTGCAGAATAAGTTATGTCAGAATGAAGCGCGAGACACTGCAGTAGTGTGTGCCAGGAGGAGAAGGGCATGAAATTTAGCCTTTGTATGATTGTGAAAAATGAAGAGGCAGTTTTGAATCGGTGCTTGGAGTCCATGGCATCAGCGATGGATGAGATCATTATAGTGGATACCGGATCTACCGATGCAACCAAAAAGATCGCCGCAGCGTATACCGATCAGATCTATGATTTTGCGTGGACAGGAAACTTTGCAGAGGCAAGGAACTATGCAGCTTCCAAGGCAACCGGCGATTACATTTATACGGCAGATGCCGATGAATATTTGGAGCCGGAAGAGCTGCAGAAATTATTGCAGCTCAAAAAGGTATTGCTGCCTGAGGTTGAGATCGTGCAAATGCTGTATTGCACACCGCCGGAACTTAGTACCGTATATAATTTTGCGGAGGAGTACCGCCCTAAATTATATAAGAGACTGCGTTCGTTTACTTGGATCGATCCGATTCATGAGACGTTGCGTTTGGAGCCGGTTGTGTTTGACAGTGAGATACGTATTCAGCACAGACCATCGTCCGGACATGCCAAAAGAGACCTAGAGGCACTGGCAGCCGCAGCGGATCGTGAGAAACTGTTGTCCGACAAATTGCGCCACATGTACGCAATGGAATTGTATCGCTGTGGAGACGTCAGCGATTTTAACAGAGCGAAGGGATTTTTCCAAAGAGTAATGGAGGATCCGGACAGTGGACAGGATGCGCTTCGAGAGGCAATCTGTGTGCTGACACGAGGTTATCGTTTGGCGGGAGATGTTTCGCATTTTTTGGCATATGCATTGCGGGATGCAGTGACGGCACCTACTTCTGAGCTATGCTGTGAACTTGGAGCTTATTTTGAAGAGTGTGGGGATCTGGCGGAAGCAGCAATGTGGTATCAGAATGCACTGAGCGAAACAGAGAGCATATTAGATGCCCGCACCGGCAATGAAATTCCGACACGGGCATTAGAACGTTTTTGACAAAATCAAAGAGATTGTTCGATCGTATCCAATTCTTTCATCCAAAGAGCAGCGGAGGCATCACTAGGCATACGCCAGTCGCCGCGCGGTGACAATGCAACGCTGCCGACCTTTGGCCCATCCGGCAGACAGGAACGCTTAAATTGCTGGGCGAAGAAACGCCAATAAAATGTTCTCAACCATTTATAGATGGTTTTATCATCGTATTCTCCCGCAAATGTATATTTTGCCAAACGAAAGATTTTCGTCGGTGTATATCCAAAACGCATTAGATAATACAAGAAGAAATCATGCAGTTCATAAGGACCTACAATATTTTCTGTTTTCTGAGCAATCTTGCCGTCCTTTGGAGGCAGGAGTTCCGGACTTACCGGGGTATCTAAGACATCTAATAACACAGCTTTTAGCGAAGGAGCTTCCGTTGTTTCCGCATAATAGGATACCAAATAACGAACCAACGTCTTTGGAACGGACGCGTTGACGCCATACATGGACATATGGTCGCCGTTGTAAGTTGCCCAGCCGAGTGCCAGCTCTGACATGTCACCGGTACCGATCACCATACCGTTTGACTGGTTGGCAAGATCCATTAAGATCAGTGTGCGCTGTCTGGCCTGTGAGTTTTCATACGTAATATCATGGCTGTTCGGATCGTGTCCGATGTCCCGAAAATGAAGTTCAACTGCTTCGTGGATCGGGACTTCTTTTAGTGTTGCGCCGAGCTGCTTTGTGAGTGTGCAGGCGTTTTGGTAAGTGCGGTCGGTCGTGCCAAAACAAGGCATCGTGACGGCAACGATTCCACTTCGGTCAAGTCCAAGCAGATCAAAGGCTTTCGCAGTAACTAACAGAGCCAGCGTTGAGTCCAATCCGCCGGATATGCCGATCACAGCGCTGGTGCAATGGGTATGCGCCAATCTTTTTTTGAGTCCCATCGCCTGAATGTGTAAAATTTCATCGCAGCGGCGGTCGCGGTCTGCCTTACTGTTCGGGACAAACGGTGTTCGTTCATAATGCCTTGTGAGTGTTGTCTCTTCCACCTGCTGAAATGTAAAATGAATAATCTGATAAGCATCTTTCTCTGACTCGTCGGTGCCCGGAACAATTTGTGGAAACGTGGAAATGCGTCTACGCTCACTGGTTAAACGTCCCAGATCGATCTCAGACAGGATCATACCGTTTTGGAAACGCTTGCTTTCGTTGAGCAGTGTACCGTTTTCGGCGATCAGATTATGCCCGGCGAATACAAGATCCGTAGAGGATTCGCCTTCTCCTGCATCTGCATAAATATATGCACACAAAAGGCGGGCAGACTGTCCGGTTACTAACTCACGGCGATAGATATCTTTGCCGGTTGTTTCGTCACTGGCCGACAGATTAACAATGACGGTTGCACCGTGCAGAGCGTGTGCGGTAGAAGGTGGCGCTGCAGTCCATAAGTCCTCGCAGATCTCCGCACCAATGATCAATCCCGGCATATTGTCTGCTTGAAACAAGGTCTTGCTGCCAAACCAGATGAGATCTAATCCCTCCTCATCGCAAAGTTCCGGCATATGAAGGAAAATGCCCTCTTTCGGGGCGGCTGTAAAATGCCTTGCTTCATAAAATTCGGAATAATTCGGAATAAAAGTTTTGGGGATCAGACATATTACTTCTCCATGGAATACGACAGCGGCTACGTTATATAGCCGGTTCATATAAGAAAAAGGCAGACCAACAATGGTCATCATATCCATATTAGCGGACACTTTCCGAATACGGTTCAGGCCGGAGATGGCACCGTCTAATAACGCCTTTTGTAAAAAGAGATCGCCACAGGTATAGCCGGTCAGACAAAGTTCCGGCAAAACCAACAGCTTCGCATGCTCTGTATTTGCTTTCTGCATACATTCAATGATCTGCTCTGTATTGTAATCGGGATCTGCAACACGGATGTCCGGCGTTGCAGCAGCAACTTTCAAAAATAAATCGTTCATAGGCACTCCTTATTTTTCTATTATGATCTAGTTATCATTTTAAGCGGTAGTTCAAATGTACCACGTTGGCATGGGAATTGCAACCAAAGTTCAGTCTTGCGTATTGCGTATTACGGTAAACAGCTTTATTCCTGCTTTCGTATTACGGCAAACCGATGTATTCCTGCTTGCGTATTGCGACAAACCGCTTTATAATGTGTAATTGGGCAAAAAATGAAGGTGAATGCGGAGGCATAGTAATGCACTTGGATATTTTAATTGATATGAAATTGCTGTTGTGTAGCGTGACATCGCCAGGAATTGCTTTTTTAATTAATAGGAAATTGCTGTTGTGTAGCGCGACATCGCCAAGAATTGCTTTAGCAATTCTTGCAAAGCAAAGCGCTGACTTTGCTTTTTTATATCGCTTTTTTTATATTGTGATCGCAATGGAAGCGGCGGCTGTGAGTTTGTTCCTGCCGCTGCTGTTTTTGCGTGTGGTTATAAGTGGTCTGCCAAAGAAATATATGGTATGGCTGTGGCGGTTGTATTTTTTGCGGATCGTGTGTCCGATCCAGATTTCCAGTACGTTTAGTATTGTTCCGCCGTGGAATCGTAGTTACCATCGATTTTTAGCAGATGTAGGACTTGATATCGATGCGCAGCATGGCGGACTGCTTCGCAGTCTGCGCGATGTATGGCAAGCGAACATACAAGTAACGTCTCTCTATCGGATCATGGCGATAGGATACTTTGCAGGAATGCTGTTATTGGTAGTTCTTTTGGTGATTCGGGCGGGAAAGGTGTGTTCCGCGATCCGTATGCGGGAAAAACAACTGGAGGGTACTTTGTACCAGTCAGCGGTCGAATTGCCGGTCATGACAGGTCTGTTCGTGAATCGCGTGTTTTTGCCGGAAACGATGAATGTGCAGGAGGCGAAATATACACTAGCACATATGGAGTGTCGACGTGCTCGCAGAAGCAATCTTTGGAATGCGTTTTATGTAGCGGCGCTGCTTTTGCATTGGTACGATCCTTGCGTATGGGCTGCCGTATTTTTGGTTAGACGGGATGAGCAGATGGCGTGCGATGAATGTGCCGTGGACAGATGCAGTGCGGCAGACAAGAATGCGTATATACAAGGGATTTTGAACATTGTACCGCAGGAAAAACGTGTGCCATTTACTGCGTGTGCAAGCTTTGAAACAGACTTAGAGAGACGGTCGCAGCGTTTGCTGCATCAGGGATCCGACCGAATGTGTTATAAAATGATCGGTGTGATCCTTTTGCTTTTGATGTTTTTCTGGCTTTTTTTGTTACGTCCGGTTCAAAATGTATGGGCGGGAGGAACGTGGAATGCCGGGAGTGAGAAACTATCCGCAAATAAGGACACGAGGAAAACGAATCTCATCATTTCGCAGACAGATGTATTGTCGCCAAGTGGACTGAAACAGACAGTTTCCTTGCGGCATAAGCGTAATGAAGCCAACGGCAGGATCCTGGCAAACAGTTATGAGCTGCAGCTTGCGGATGCAGCAGGCAGTGAATTGGCAGTTGTTGACCTGCAGAAAGTGTTTCGAGAGCAGGGGATTGCGAAGGATACGCTTTATTTCCCGGAGGGATTGAAGCTGCAGACCGGTGACTATAATAATGATGGGATTCAAGAACTGCTTTTGGGACAGCAGAGAGCGTGGGATGCAACAGAGCAAAAGCAGATCGGGAGATTGCTGTCCAACAAAACGGACAGCAAGTCAAAAACAGCGTCAAGCAAGGGCAACGAGAACGTCACGCCGACACCGGCTGGCAAGACTGACGAAAGTGCTAAGGCAACAGCGTCAAGCAAGGTCGCCGAGAACGTCACGCCGGCACCGGCAAAACAGGTTAAGAACTTGCGGACGTATGTGTACGTAATGTTTCAGATGCAGGAGACCGGTTTGCAGATCGTCTCAGAGGCGGTATATGGGGAACAGGCGGCATCGATGCAGTCTGTGAAGCCGAGTCAGGAATCAGACGTGAAGGACTTGTTTTATATGCAGCTCTCCGATGGAAAGCTGTACTATATTTGGGACAGCGATGCAACAAAGTTCCTGGCAAAGAAATTATCGTCTGATGAATTGAATCAGCATAGAAGGGCGTCACAGGGAACAGAGGAAGCGGGCGTCAGCAAGACAGAGACTTTGGAAGATGCCGATGGCAACGAGTGTATGCGCGTGCAGACGACCACTGATACGACCGGAAGTCCGGAAATCGGTCAGATCATGATGTCACAAAACAAGAAAAAGATGAACGAGGTCAAGGGATATTTTTGCGAGTTGAAGTGGGTGCCGCAATCTGATGCTTCGACCGGACGATATGCAGTATTGATCTATAATGGCACCAAAGCACAGACATTTGTGCTGTATGATGTTGATAAAGCTACGGAACTGTACCGGCAGGAAGACGGTAATGATATTCTCAGCAGTATCTTTGCCAAATATAATGACACACAGATTCAGTTTAAAAGTGGAGCAATTGCGGTGTACAAGCTCGCGGAACAAAATGGGAGCAGGCTAACGATTGATTTTGCGGCAGAAGCCGAAGATGGCGTAGATGTGAGTGGAAGTTATGTTTATGATATGGATAGTGAACAGATTTCCAATCTGCAGTATAACCAGTCGAATGATGATACGCAGACCAAGAATTCGTCAACCGGGAATGCCGGGACAGACAGCGATTCTTCTTCCTCAAATAAGGGAACAGACAGCAGCTCGAAACGTAAGAACACAACAACGCCACAGCCTGTTCCAACAATAAATAGCAATTTGGGGGATTATTTGGATCCGTGATGGTCTTGGACAAGCAATGTTCCAAATTTACGAAGTCTGGTTCGATCGTATCTTTTCTTGACGGTATTTTCGTAGAGTGCTATTCTTATAAGAGCAGAAAGTTCGTGGCAGCCGGCTTTATGAATAAAGGCAGCTGCAGTAATATGAGAAGAGGAGGGAAAATATGATCGTAGATAGAAATCGTTTTGGAGATTCGGAGATAAAGAGCTGTAAGCAGTGTGGACGCAGATTACATCCTGAATATAATAAAGATATATGTCCGGCATGCATGGAAATGAATCTGTTTAATGAAGTGAAAGATTATATTCGTAAAAATGATGTGAACGAATCTCAGGTGGCTGACCATTTTGGCATTTCCAATGCGAAGGTACGCGCATGGATCCGTGAAGGTCGTATTCAGTACAAAAATACAGATGGCAAAACAGTGTCGCAGGTGTATTGTCAAATCTGCGGTAAGCCGTTGGATTTCGGGAATTTATGTTCCGAATGTCGTCATTTGCAGGGATTGGAAGTTGTTGCAAAGCGTTATGGAGAAGAGGCAGGACAGATGCGTTTCATTAACAAAGACAGGACGTGAAATTACAGCAATAATTATAGAATGTTGCATTAAAATTTCCAGAAATCGGAAAAAAATATATTAGTAGAGGTAGAATTTTCCAGGAAGATTCGCCTCTTTTTTTATGATATGCTTTTTTGGGAGTCAAAGTACAAAGTATGTTGGGAGTCAAAGTATGTTGGGAGTCAAAGTATGTACAACGTGAAAAAGGAGGGAAATATGCAGCAAGTAAGAATTAAGTTGCAAAATATTTCGAAGTATTATTATTCCGAAACAGCAGTGACACAGGCATTGCAGGGTATCAATCTGGAGTTTCGCATGGGTGAATTTGTTGCGATCACAGGGGAAAGCGGCAGCGGAAAGTCAACATTGCTTAGGATCATTAGCGGTATGGATACGTTTGATGATGGGGAGCTTTATGTGGATGGACAGCCGACATTTCAGTATGATGAAGATGACTGGGAAGAATATCGTCGTACTAAGATCGGCTTTGTTTTTCAAGATTATAGTTTGATCGGTCATTATACCGCCAAAGAAAATATCGTCAGTGCACTTTTGATCATGGGAGTGCCAGAGAAAGAAGCTGGAGACAAGGCAATTCATTATTTGGAACGTGTAGGCCTGAGTGCACAGAGAGACCAGCGTGCGTCTAAGTTGTCCAGTGGTCAAAAGCAGAGATTGTCGATTGCTCGTGCGTTGGCAAAGAATACGGATATTATTGTGGCGGATGAGCCAACCGGTAACTTGGACAGTGAAACCGGAGCGCAGATCGTGAAATTGCTTCGAGATCTTTCGCAAGACCATTTGGTTATAATGGTAACTCACAATTATGAACAGGTAGAAAAATATGTTACCAGAAAAGTGCGATTGCATGATGGATCATTGATCTTGGACGTATCCGAAAATATGGACACGAATCAGAAGTCAGAAGTATCCGAAAATATGGACACAGATCAGAAGTCAGAAGTATCCGAAAATATGGACACGGATCAGAAGTCAGAAGTGTCCGAAAATACGGACACAGATCAGAAATCGGAGATGTCCGAGAATGTGGACAACAACGAGAAAACGTCAGACGGTAAAAAGTCTGAAAGCAATGAGGAACGACTTCGCGATCGTACCATAGGGCGGATCTTTGTGCGAATGAATGCAGTGAGACAGCCGGAAAAAATCGCATTGTTTATGGGATTTTTCTTAGCTGCTGCTATCGTATCGTTTTTATTTATCGGGCAGTTGCTAATGAATGCAGATGATATTTACACCAAAAAGTATTCAGCAACATCTTTTGCGCGCAAAGACGATAAGCGTATTTCAATTAGACGTAAAGATCAAAAGTTTATGACGAAAAAAGATATTGATCGACTCACCAAAATGAAGCACGTCGTTTCGGTGGATCAGTACGATATTGTGAATGACGTCAATTATTATTTTGAGGAAGGAAAAGATTATAGACAGGAGTACGGCTATAATAGGATGAGTACGAGCAATGAAGGGGGACTGTATGACTCGCAGAACGTTGAATACGTCAAGAAAAATCAATACATGCGATCGTCTTCCTGCTTAAAGAAATCGGATCTCGCAAAGGGCAGTCTGCCAAAGAAGATCGATGAAGTTGTACTGTACGATCGGGGAAAATATAAGGTTGGTGATACGATTACATTTTTCTATACAAGCGATGTGCTTTGGTCATCAACGGAGAATTATATACAGCGGAAGATGAAAGTAAGCGGACTGTTAAAAAATAAGGATAAACAGGTGTACTTTTCGCCGGAGATATGTACAATGCTGCAAAGTACCGTAACCGGTGGCAAAGTATTCTATGAATATGCCTATAATCAACAACTTGGCAAATATCAGGGACAGGCAACATTGTGGCCGATTGTTGGCGATATCGTGAAGAAGGATAACGAACTTTGTGTATCAGGTGCATATGAAGCAGCGGTGTATCGGGCAGAAGATAATGACTTGACTCTTTTAGATCAGTCCGGTTTATTGCATATTGATCAGTATGACAAGGATATGAAAAGCAAGGATGTCAAACAGATCGAGAATGTAGAAACCGGTGAGAAGATAAATGGCTGTGGGGCAAATTTTGCAGAGGTTTCTCAGAATATTTATGAGAAGTATTATCGCACCGAGAGCAGGCAGGCATCGGTATATATTACAAGTTACGCCAAAATGGATCATGTGTTAAAGGCATTGGATAAAGCCGGGTATGAGGCTGTGAGTACACTGCGTTTTGGTGCAGATGAATACGATTCAGATCTGGTACAGGAACGTTTAAGGACGATCGGCATTGCAGTGGCAATACTATTAGTGATGATGGCTGCTGAGATATTGATCTTACGTTCTATATTTAAGATTCAGATCAAAGACCAGAAAATCTTAAAATTCATGGGTATGTCCACAAAATTGATCGGCAAGATCAATTATATGGAGATGCGTCGATACAGTATTACTGCTATTATCGTGGTCGCGGTAGTGATGAATGTAGTTGGAATCTTTGTGCCGGCGCTGCGTGCTATGCTCTATTATTATGAATGGCCCGGGTACCTAGCGTACTTTATGTACAATTATGTGGCTGCGATGGTGATGGTAGCAGCGTTTAATCATTTGTTAAAAGGGAAGGTGAGCGAATGATCAAGATAGAACATTTACAGAAATATTTTAACCGCGGTAAACGAAGTGAGCTTCATGTATTGAATGATATTACATTGGAGCTGCCACAGACAGGTTTGGTATGTATTTTGGGGGAAAGCGGTTCCGGAAAAACCACGTTATTAAATACCATTGGTGGATTGGATGTGTTTCAGGGAGGAACACTTACTGTAGACGAAACGATATTAAAGAAGTACGAGCCAAAGAAAATTGAGCATTTGCGTTGTGAAAAATTTGGCTATATTTTCCAAAATTATTATTTGCTGCAGGATTACACGGTTGCTTATAATGTAAAGCTTGCACTTAGTCATTATGATCTGACGGATGAGGAAAAAGATGAGAGAGTATCGTATGTATTGGAGCAGCTTGGCATAGGCCGTTACAAAAAGAAGCTGGTATCCAAATTGTCGGGTGGACAGCAGCAGAGGGTATCTATTGCCCGGGCACTTGTGAAATCACCGCAGATCATATTGGCAGATGAGCCGACCGGCAATCTGGACGAGGAAAATACAATACGTACAATGAGTATATTGCGTGCGATTTCCAAGGAATGTCTGGTTATTTTAGTATCGCACGAGCGCCGTATTGCTGAGTTTTTTGCGGATCGTATTCTAGAGATCAAGGATGGAGAGATTACAAAAGATTACGATAATCATTCCGGCAGCAGTTATGAACGATCGGACGATGGTAATATTTATTTGCCGGAGCTCACATGTCAGGCCATGCAAAGCGATGAAAATGAAATTGAAGTGTACCAAAATGCGGACAGTAAAGAGGAACCTATTCGATTGAAAATGGCATGGAAAAGTGGGAAACTTTATATTCGGAGTGACATGGCAAGTGATGTGATCTTTGCGGGGGAAGAAGCCGGATGTGAAATCTTTGATGAGCCAAGACCAAAACTGGAGATGGAAGATGTTGAGAACTTCTCATATGAATTATCTCCATTGGAAATGAGTAAAAAATCCGGGTTGTCCTGGAAAGCAACCTGGCGAATGACACTAGAAAATTTGAAGTTGTTGGGGAAAAAGCAGGCATTTATCGTTGTCATCCTTTTAATAACAGCAATCATGCTTTCGCTGACGATATCGGACTTGATCACAGCAGTTACGGTGCATCGGGAAGAGATTGTGAAGGATGATTCACATTATGTACAGGTGGAGATGAAACTGGCTTCTCCGGCAGAAGAATATGCCGTTGGTGATACCATGCAGGAGTGTTATAATAAGGTGCTTTCGAAAGGGAAACGTAAGGATATGATGTTTTACGATGCAGCGCGTGACCTGGTGATACAGGCAGATACGTTATATCAGATGCGGGGGAGCAGCCAGGTGATCCGCGACTTTTCCTATGTGGACATATCGAAAGTTACGAAGAAAGATCTGTTATATGGACGGCTTCCAAAGAAATCGGATGAGATTGTTATCGATAAGCTGGTTGCGGATCGTTTCTTGAAAAGTGACACGGCTATTTCCGGTCAATATGCGTCCGCAAAGGAGTTGTTAGGAGAGACACTTTCTATTAACACATTCAGCAAAGATCTGACGGTAGTTGGCATTAGTGGCAACAACGAGGCGTCCATTTACTGTAGTCAATCAAAGCTGCTTGGAATGGTTGCGAGTTCCTATTCGGTCATGTCATTATCAGAGCTGCAGAAGCTGTATCCGGGTAAGTACGATAATGTAACCTTGCAGGATGATCAGATGCTGGTTCCGCAGTCAAAATATGATCAGATCAAAAGTTATCAGGAATTTCAGGGAAACCAGAAAGAATATCCGGTGCAACAGCTTGGTAATAGTTCCGTGTCTTACGAAGAGGAACCGGTTAGTAATGCAGGAGAAAATTACATTGTAGTGGGTGGATTTGACAATTCCTGTGATGTTGATTATGTTTTGACAGATGCCGCCGGTAAGCAATTAGCAGACCAGTTGGCAGTGGGAATGCAGAAGATAAAATATTATGTGGATGATTTGGAGCAGCGGGAAGAGCTGGTAAAGCAATTGCAAAGTGAACTGAAACCGTATCAAAAAATGTTTCGGGTCAAAGTGACGATTCCGGCAGAGCAACAAGTGAAAGCCTATCGGAACAAAATGAAAGACAAGACGAGAAGCAAGGCATTGTTTGCAATGATTGCTGTCATCTTGTCTGTGTTGATCATTTATTATACGATCCGCTCCAATGCATCATCACGAATGGAGGAGTTGACGGTGTATCGCCTGCTTGGAATTTCCAAGGCAAGTATTATCCGTTCTTTTATACTTGAAATGCTGCTGATCAATTGCTATACGACACTTCCCGGGGTTGTGGTCACGACAGGTGTTATGAAGTTCGCCGCATCCGTGCCATCCCTTGGAATGAATCTAAGCTTTCCATGGTGGGGCGCGATAACGTTGATAGCGGCAATTATGCTGGTAAATGCAATTGTAAGCGTTATTCCGGTGCACAACATACTGGCAAAGCCGCCTGCGGAGTTAGCTGTTAAGTAACGGTTTCGCCGTGCGTTCCGGGATCAGTTGCCGGTAACGGTCGGTTAGTTTGTTGGAGCTGCCGCTGGAGTTTATGTTGGAGCAGTTGTCGAGCTGTCCGTTGGAGCATCTGTTGGAGTTCCTGTTGGTACTGCTGTCGGTACAGTGGTTGGAGCTGCCGTTGGCGTCGCAGTTGGTCCTACAGCATTTGAAGGTACAGTTTTCAGCAATTTTGTAAACCGCTTCATTTCTGAGCGTGCCGATTTGCGGATCAAATCGGAATAAGAGAACAACATAAAACCGCCACAACTGTTTTGTGAGCGTAAGTATAGGAGCTGGCGTTTGAGATTAGTGCGGCTTGTGCCCCACTCTGCGTCCGCTCCTAATTTTGCCTCTCGTTTAGAGATGCCGGCACGGTAGCCGCCCAGACCGACATATACTTTTACGGATTTTGCGCGTGGTATCGCGAGCCATTTGTTTGTGGTTTCGCGGAAAGGACAAGTCTTTTGACTGAATGTCCAGTAAATCTGTGGGCAGATATAATCAATATATTTGGAAGAACGCATCCATTTTTTGACATCTGCGTAATAATTATTTTTTGCATATAAATTACGGATATTGCCTGCCGGGCTGATGCCAAATACGCAATTATTATCCAATCTATGTACGATGTTTCGAACACGTTTTAACATGTTGGATACGTTGTTTCTGCGCCAAGTTACGATCGAAACTTTTTTCTTGTGTTTCTTTTTGCAGCGCTTTGCGTATGCTTTGTATTCTTTGTAGTCAAATACCTTTTTGTATTTCGCACCTAGATTCGGATAAAAATAATCGTCAAAATGAATGCCGTCTACAGCATAATCGCGCACGATCTCACGGACACCATTGCAAACAAGATTTTGAACATCTTTGGAAGCCGGGTTAAAGTACAGTTTTCCATCCCATTTTAATACATTGCGGCGTTTGGAAGCTTTTTTGGAAACAGCCCATTTTCTGGCAATGGATTTTTTCGGGAGTTTATATACGTTGGTCGTATTGCTGGCAATGCGATAAGGGTTGATCCATGCATGGAAAGCTAAGCCCCGCTTATGTGCCGCGCTGACCGCATAGGAGAGCGGATCGAATCCCGGATGTTTCCCAGCTTTTCCGGATACATAGCGAGACCATGGAAAATAGCTGGACGGATACAAGGCATCGGCAAATGGACGAACATGAACGATCACAGCGTTAAATCCATTTTTTTTGCAGTTATCAAACGTCTTGTTGATGAAATTCTCAAACTGCTTTTTGGTGTAGCGCTTTTCTCCAATATCCTGAAAAGAGATCCATACACCGCGAAATTCACCGGAAGCCGGGGTAAATGTCGTTTTCACAGGCTTTTTTGATCTGGTTGTTTTACCCTGTGCGACTTTGGCAGATCGATTTGTTCGGTCTGTCGGAATGATCTGCGAAACTGCCAGCGCACAGACCAAGATCAGCGCAATGGTCGTAGTGATTGAAGTAACAAACTTTATACCATGAGATGCTTTCGTGGTATGTCTTTTTTGATGAAATGGATTGTGGTAATGCATAATTTCCTCTACACTTTCTTATTTGTTTTGCACAGAAAAGCCGGTGTTTCAGCTTATTTGTACAATGAGATTACAGTGTCAAAAGGTTTGAATCTGGTGCTTGACATCGTAATTACAATGAGTAACTCCTGCGATATTATACTATACTCAAACTTCCCATACCTCAAATCCTCTACAACCACATATTGCTTATTATGTCAATAACTATATGATATTTTGCAGCCGCCAAAGAACGGTTTCTGCCATCAGAGAACTATAGTAATTGCCTT
>JABLTN010017730.1_pt1 | contig 13380 bp, 12 predicted proteins | sample 7160141 | NCBI WGS metagenome assembly JABLTN01 (sample SAMN14651226, study PRJNA627086) | human gut metagenome | isolation source: feces | host: Homo sapiens | reverse complement strand
GCTAAGCCAAACATCGACGGTGGTTTGATCGGTGGTGCTTCTTTGAAGGCTGCTGATTTCAAGGGTATCATCGACGCTTGGAAGAAGTAATCTCACAAGGATATTTACCAAAGGGGATGCCTTCTTTCATGGGGGCATCCCTTTCCCTATCTTAATAGGATGACAGAAACAGATTGCTGACACATTATATATTAATAAAAGGTATATATATATTAAATAAGGTATAGTCATGAAACAATTCGTCACATTATTGATTTTCATCCTCTGCTCATCTATCCAGATGAATGCGCAGACTTACTTGGATCATCTCAAGCAGAAGAATCCAGGACAGGGTGTCGTGACCGTACACCAAAGCAAGGCTATCGACGAATTGGTGAACGGAAAACAGGTTCCACCCCATACGAATCAGGTGAATCCACAGGACGATAAGACTAAGACTACCCCACAACCACAGAAGAAACCAACAGATACTCAGCATAAAGAAGTAACTCCAGCTGCCCAGCACAAGCAGACTCCGGACTCTCACAAGCAGACTCCAGACTCGCTCAAGAAGGCAGAGCCACAGCACGAAGCTGCCAAGGAGAAACAGCATGAAAACAATGCAAAAAAGGCTGAGACACATCAGGAAGAAACCGAGATGCCTGTAGTGGACATGCGCAAGAAGGTGATGCGCAGAAGCTATAAGGTTACAGGATATAGAGTGCAGATCTTTGCCGGAGGTAACTCACGCAACGACCGACTGAAGGCTGAACAGATGGGCAACAACATCAAGATGAAGTTCCCAGACCAGCCTGTATATGTACACTTCTACTCGCCAAGATGGATTTGCCGCATGGGCAACTTCCGCGAACTGGGCGAGGCTAAGAAGGTGCTTGCCAAGGTGAGAGCCCTGGGATACAGACAGGCATGCCTGGTAAAGGGACAGATTACAGTACAGTATTAAAGTGAAGAGTGAAGAATTCAACAGTCTTACTATTCATAAAGTTCAAAATTCAAAGTAAATAAGATATGAATCCAGAAACAGAATTTCGCGAGGGATTGGATGAACTCGCAGGACACTATAAGGAAGTATTGAAGCTCCTGGGTGAAGACACAGAGCGCGAAGGACTTGTCAAGACTCCTATGCGCGTAGCCAAGGCGATGCAGGTATTGACCCGCGGCTACTATCAGGATGCCCACAAGGTGTTGACCGATGCCCTCTTTGAGGAGAAATACGACCAGATGGTCATCGTGAAGGACATTGATTTCTTCTCCCTCTGCGAGCATCACATGCTGCCTTTCTATGGCAAGGTACACGTGGCTTACATCCCTAACGGCAAGATTACCGGACTGAGCAAGATTGCCCGCGTGGTAGATATCTTCAGCCACCGCCTTCAGGTGCAGGAGCGCCTTACCCAGCAGATCAAGGACTGCATCCAGGAGACCTTGAATCCTCAGGGTGTGATGGTGGTGATAGAAGCTAAGCACATGTGCATGCAGATGCGTGGCGTGGAGAAGCAGAACTCCATCACTACTACCAGCGATTACAGCGGCGTATTCAATTCACTGAACACCCGTCAGGAGTTCATGAGCCTGCTCAGAGGTGAGAGCAAGAGAATCTAAATAAGTTCAAAGTAATATGAAGTTTATATCCTGGAACGTGAATGGCCTGCGTGCTTGCGTGGGCAAGGACTTCGAGAGCCAATTCAAGGCGCTCGATGCCGACTTCTTCTGCCTGCAGGAGACCAAGATGCAGGAAGGTCAGCTCGACCTGAAGTTCGAGGGCTACGAAAGCTACTGGAACTATGCCGAGAAGAAGGGATATTCGGGCACAGCCATCTATACCCGCCACCAGCCACTGAGCGTGAGCTACGGTATGGGCGTGGAGGAACACGACCACGAAGGAAGAGTCATCACCCTGGAGTATGACAACTTCTATCTCGTAACCTGCTATACCCCGAACTCCCAGACCGAGTTGAAACGACTGGATTACCGTATGACCTGGGAAGATGATTTCCATAAGTTCCTGAAGGCTTTGGATGCCAAGAAGGCAGTGGTGGTCTGCGGCGACCTGAACGTGGCACATCAGGAGATAGATATCAAGAATCCGAAGACCAACCGTCGCAATGCCGGTTTTACCGACGAGGAGCGCGATAAGATGACCAAGCTTCTGAACGACGGCTTTACAGATACCTTCCGCTATCTGCATCCCGAAGAGGTTACCTATTCGTGGTGGTCATACCGATTCAAGGCACGCGAGAAGAATGCCGGCTGGCGCATCGACTACTTCCTGGTATCCGACCGCTTGAAAGAACTGATTACAGAAGCCAAGATCCATACCGACATCATGGGCAGCGACCACTGCCCGATAGAGGTTGACCTGGCACTCTAAATATTGAAAAAAAGGTCTGGCGAATATCATCGCCAGACCTTTTTTCAGTTATGCATATATCAGAAAAAATAAAGGGGATGTACCTTCCTCCCGGAAGCCATCCCCATATTGGTCATATCAACATAAAATTTTAATTTATATAAGAGAGATTTTTCTATTAATTTAAGAGAGATTTTTCTATTCTAGAGATCTTCTACATCAAAGACTGAATCTCAGAGAGGTTCTTCTTCTCTGTGGTACCATCCTTGTATGTTATCATGAAGTAATTGTGGATAGACTTGCCATTCTTGAACTGAACAACAGCCACGCCACCTTCACGGAGCTGGAGAGTGAAGTATCCCTCACGCTTGCCGTTAACATACTTTCCGTGCCACTTCTCCTTACCATTCTTGTAGTAAGTGGTAACCTCACCATTGAAGATCGTATTGCGGTCGTTACCGAGATCGATGAAGCTGTATCCACCCTCGGCACGAAGATTACCGTTCATATAGAAGTCCTGGAACACATCCTTCTTATTGATGCCAGCGCCGGTAGTCATCAGTAATCTGTAATAACTAGCCTGATCTGCACTAGCCACATTACTCATATTTTCTGCATAGAAAATAGTGTCTGCTACTACTGTTGCATTCTCTACGCGCTTGCGACCGAAAGTAGCTACGGTCATGAGAGCCATCAATGAGAATAATATAATTCGTTTCATATTCTTTATTTTTAGATTGTTACTTATTGCTTGTTGTTTCTTTTTTCTGATGCAAAGATACTACAAATTCCAGTAAGTTGTATCATTCCTTAACGCTATTTTATCTTATTTTTGGGGTCGGTTTTACTTTTTGAAAGAAAACGCACACAAAATTACAATTTGACATTTTAGCGGGTCGATTTTTACACTTTGAAATAGGTATATCTCAATATACCCCCATAATACCCCTATCTCGTTTACATATTGATAGCAAGAGACAGAAACAGAGCACGGCATCCCATGCTTTTTTTTGAGATATTTTGAAAACTTTTCGCAAGAAAACTAGCGTATATACTTTTTATTTTGTACTTTTGCACTAAAATATATATAATATAAGGTACGCGTATGATAAAATATACCATCAAGGCACCAAGCCAACTGAACGCAAGTATCAACTTGCCAGCATCCAAGAGTATCAGCAACCGAGCTCTCGTAATCAGTGCGATGGCTGGAAGCCATATCCAACCCGACAACTTGAGCGACTGCGATGACACGGAAGTAATCGTTGCAGCCCTTCAGAATATGCCAGAGGTCATCAACATCAAGGCAGCCGGCACAGCCATGCGTTTCATGACCGCCTATCTCTCTGCCACCCCTGGCGAACATACCATCACGGGCACCGAGCGCATGCAGAACCGTCCTATCGGCATCCTCGTAGATGCCCTGCGCTATCTGGGCGCCGACATCACCTACGAGAAGAAGGAAGGTTATCCCCCACTCCACATCCGAGGCAAGGCGCTGGAAGGCGGCCACCTGGAGGTAGTGGGCAATATCAGTTCGCAATACATCTCGGCGCTTCTGATGATCGGTCCGATTCTGAAGAACGGACTGGAACTGAAGTTGACAGGAGAGATTGCATCCCGCCCTTACATCGACCTTACCCTCTGGACGATGAAGGAATATGGTGCCGATGCCGACTGGACGGATATGGACACCATCACCGTGAAGCCACAGCCTTACAAGGAGACATCTTATATGATAGAGAACGACTGGAGTGCTTCTTCCTACTGGTATGAGATGATGGCACTGAATGGCAACATCGACTCCAGAATCCAGCTCGAAGGCTTGATGGACTGCTCGAAGCAGGGAGATTCCGTGGTGAAATACATCTTCAGTCTGCTGGGAGTGAAAAGTGAATTCGAGAACCATGATCATCTTACGGATGTTATGCTGAAGGCGAACCGCTGTCTTCTGCCGAAATTCGAATACGATTTCTCCGGTTCTCCTGATTTGGCTCAGACCATCGTGGTAGCCTGCTGTGCCTTGGGTGTAAAGTTCAGGTTCACGGGTCTTGCCAGCTTGAAGATCAAGGAGACCGACCGCATCGAGGCACTGAAGACAGAGTTGAAGAAGGTGGGCTATGTCATCCACGATGAAAACGACAACACTCTGTATTGGAATGGCGAAACCTGCGAACCTTCATTTGCTCCAATCGATACCTACGAGGATCATCGTATGGCGATGGCATTCGCCCCTCTCGCCTTCAAGTTCCCTCAGATTGAGATCAATAATCCGGAAGTAGTGAGCAAATCCTATCCTCATTATTGGGAAGACCTGAAGAAAGTAGGGTTTGAAATTATTGAAAATTAATAGTTATGCTATACTTGATTTTAGCCCTGGTGGCATTAGGCCTGATAAGCGCCATATTCGGAATCGTATCTCACCGCAAGGGAGAAGACGAGGAGCCTCTGCAGGAAGGCGTATCGTGCAACACCTGCAACGGTGAGAACTCGAAGTGCGAGCAGGAGTGCATGATGGAAGCCGCCACCAAAGAAATAGAATATTACGATGATGAGGATCTCGACCGCTTTGCCGGTCGGGATGCCGACGCCTATACCGATGAGGAGGTTGAGGAATTCTCGGAAGTGCTCTATACCATGCAGCCGGAAGAAGTGGCTGGATGGAACAGAAGCCTGATACTGAGAGGCATCAACCTGCCCAACCAACTGAAGGATGAAGTCATCGGCTTTTTAAGCTAGAAATTTGCAGCTCTAAGATCAGCAGCTTTGCCAATCATAAAGTTCAAAGTAAACGCATGGATATACTACAATATACATTTTTCCAAAACGCACTGATAGGCGCCTTTCTGGCAAGCATCCTGTGCGGCTTTATCGGAACCTACATCGTTACCCGCCGATTGGTATTCATCAGCGGCGGCATCACCCATGCCTCTTTCGGAGGCATCGGCATCGGTGTGTTTACAGGAATCAATCCGATACTCTCCGCCATGGTTTTCGCCATCCTCAGCGCCTTCGGAGTGCAATGGATATCGCGCAAGAAAGATGTGCGAAAGGATTCCGCCATCGCCATGTTCTGGACCCTGGGAATGAGCGTGGGCATCATCTGCTGTTTCCTGACTCCAGGATTCATGCCCGACCTGCCCTCCTTCCTCTTCGGAAGCATCCTTGCCATCGACAGCGCAGACCTGTGGCTGCTGGGCGGACTCGCCCTCATCGTAGCCCTCCTCTTCACCTTTCTCCTGCGCCCTATCCAGAACATCGCATTCGACAGCACCTTCGCCCGTTCGCAGCACCTGCCGGTTACAGCCATCGAATACCTGATGATGACGCTCATCGCCATGACCATCGTGGCTACACTGAAAATGGTGGGCATCGTGCTCGCCATCAGCCTGCTCACCATTCCGCAGATGACCGCCAACCTCTTCACCTACAATTACAGGCAGATGATATGGGCAAGCATCATCCTGGGATGGATAGACTGCATCGCCGGTCTCTACATCAGTTATCTGCTCAACGTGCCATCGGGTGCCACCATCATCTTCATCAGCATCGTGGTATTCGCACTCGCCAAAATCGTCCTGGGCATCAGGAGAAAGATGCCAGATAAACAATAGAAAGTATGAAAGGCAAAAGCCCCATCCAGCTTCTTTTTCTGATAGGACTCGCTGTGATTGCAGCAATCCTTACGGGATGCTCTACGCAGAAGAATACGGCGCAGAGCAGGTGGTGGCATGCCTTTAATGCCCGATACAATACCTATTATAATGGTACCGTGGCTTATATCGACGGGGCGCTGGAGAAGGAAGAAGGCAACCGGGACAACTTTACGGAGCAGATTCCGCTCTATACCGTAGGCAACAGGAACAGCCGCGATCTGGGCAAAGCCAACTTCGACCGTGCCATCGAGAAATGCGAGAAAGCCATCCACCAGCACAGCATCAAGCGCCGCCCCGTATGGGAACCCGGCAAGAGAAAGACGGCGAAAGATATCGAATGGCTCAGTCGCAGGGAATACAATCCGTTTTTATGGAAAGCGTGGATGCTGATGGGCCGTTCGCAATTCCAGAAAGGGGATTTCGAGGGGGCTGCTGCCACCTTCTCCTATATGAGCCGCCTTTACGCCACCCAGCCTGCCATCTACGGCAAAGCGCGCGCCTGGCTTGCCAAATGCTATATCGAGCTGGGATGGACCTACGATGCAGAAGATGTGATCCGAAACATCCAGCGCGATTCCATCCACTGGCGTGCCCAGAAGGAATGGGATTATGCCTTCGCCGATTACTATATCCACACGGGGGAAGCCCGGAAGGCGATTCCCTATCTCAGGAAGGTGATAAGCCATGAGATGCGACACAAGCAGAAAGCCCGCCAGTGGTATCTGATGGGACAGTTGCAGGCTTCCATCGGCAACCGGCAGGAGGCTTATCAGGCTTTCCGCCACGTCATCCGGCTCAATCCGCCCTACGAACTGGAGTTTAATGCCCGCATCGCCATCACCGAGGTCTTGGCTTCGGGCAACAGCAGGAAAATGATCAGCCGACTCAAGCGTATGGCGGCATCGGATAAGAACAAGGAATATCAGGACCAGGTATATTATGCCATCGGCAACATCCACCTGGCCCAGAAAGATACCCTGCGTGCCATCTATGCCTATGAAAAAGGCAACCGGAAGGCTACCCGAAACGGTATAGAGAAGGGTGTACTCCTGCTGCGTCTGGGCAATCTGTATTGGGAAACCGGGCGATATGCTGATGCCAAGCGCAGCTATGGCGAAGCAATCGGCTTGCTCGACCAGGACAGAAAGGATTATCCGCAACTGGCTCATCGCTCCAAGGTGCTGGACGAGCTGGTGCCTTATACCGATGCCATCGCCCTCCAGGATTCCCTGCAGTCTCTTGCCAAAATGGACGAGAGAGACAGGAATGCAGCCATCGACCGTGTGATAGCTGCCCTGAAAAGAAAGGAGAAAGAGGAAGAAAGAAGGAGATGGGAAGACGGTGCTGAGATGAATTCGGAATATGAAGGAGGAGTTGATGGGAATGGTTCCGGGAATGATTCCGGAAACGGATTCGGGAATGCATCAGGAAACGGATTCGGAAATACCAATACCTGGTATTTCTATTCCCCTGTAGCAGTAAGCCAGGGTAAGGCGCTCTTCGAGAAACTCTGGGGCAAGCGAAAGAACCTCGACAACTGGCAGCGAATCAACAAAACTGTTGTAGCTTCGGCACAAGAAACGGATATCGCTCAAGGAACAGATTCCGAGCAAGAAACGAATTCTGATCAAGATTCCAAGCTTCACCCTGATGCATTACAAGATGCTCTATCCCATTCTTTATCCCAGAAAGAATCCGGCAAGCCATCTGCCGATAGCGCCAGCCTCGACCCTCATCAGCGGGCTTATTATCTGGCTCAGATTCCGTTCACCCCAGAGCAGATGACAGCGAGCAACCAGCTCCTGGCGAATGGCTTATACCATGCCGGAATCATCTTCAAGGACCGGCTCGACAACCTGGCTCTGAGCGAGAAGATGCTGCTCCGACTGGTGGACAACTACCCTGATTTCAAGCATCTCGACGAAGCCTATTACCATCTGTATCTGCTTTATTCCCGAAAGAAGCAAACTCAGATGGCGAACAGTTATGTCGATAAACTAAAGAAGGATTACCCAGAAAGCCAGTTCACAGCCCTCCTCTCCGACCCTTACTATCTGGAGAATGCAAGGATGGGTGTACACATCGAAGATTCCATCTACACCCTCACCTATCAGGCATTCAAGGAAGGCAAGTACGAGGTGGTGATGCACAACTCGGAAATATCAGACAAGCGGTTCCCTACTGGCGCCAACCGCGACAAGTTCCTCTTCATCAGCGGAATGACCCAGCTCAACGAGGGCAAGGTTTCCGAATGTCTGGAAAAGATGAACCAGGTAATAGCGCAATATCCCAACAGCCGGTTGAGCGAGATGGCGGGAATGATCGTAAACGGCGTGAATGCCGGAAGACGACTCTACGGCGGAAAGTTCGACCTGAGCAATGTCTGGGCGAAGCGCAGCGATGTGCTCAGCTCCCAGGACTCCACCCGGCAGAAAGGATTCTCAGCCGACCGCAACGACCGTTTTGTCTTCCTGCTCGCCTACAGTCCAGATTCCGTCAACGAGAACCAGCTGCTCTTCGAGGTAGCCAAGTATAACTTCACCACCTATATGGCGCGCAATTTCGACATCAGCATCGAAGACCTCCAAGGGTTGCATCGCCTGCAGGTAAGCGGTTTCCAGAACTACGACGAGGCGCGCCAGTATGCCAACGAGCTGCATCAGCAAGCCGGCATTCTCCGTCTGATTTCCAAGGCGAGAAGCTACGTAATCAGCGAGCCGAACCTCGAACTTCTGGGCAGAAATCTCTCGTATGATGATTACGACAAGTTCTATACCCGTCACTTTGCACCGCTGAAGATCAGCAAGATGCGCCTGCTGATGGAACCAACGGAAATCGTAGTGGATAAGGATTCCCAGAAGGAGGAAGATGCTCTGAAGGAAGAAAATGATTCTCTGAAGAAGAATCCTGAAGATAATGGAATCGATATCGAGAGCCAGCCCGCAGAAGATACCGATACCGGCATCTACTTCGATGACTCGAATGCCCCAGAATCTGAAGCCGATGATGAATACATCGAGCTGGATGGATTCTGATAAAACAAGAAAGCTCTAGCGGCAAGGAAGCCGTTAGAGCGAACAGAAGAAGGTAACCAGGAATGGTACGGAGAAATCTACGCAGAAGCCGTGGAAGATGGAAACGATGATGAAGCTCTCGCCCGAATAGCGGGTGATGATAGGCAACGTGGTATCCATCGTGGTGGCTCCACCTACGCTGATCGGCGCAAGCTTGCCGAAATACTTCGCCAGCAGAGGCGCACCAAGAAGGGTGAGAATCTCACGGCAGATGTTGGACAGCAGGGCGATGGTTCCCAGCTCGGCACCCCGATACTGCGTGATGAAGATGCTCGACAATGAGTAGTATCCGAAGCCCGAACCGATGGCGAGACAGTCGGAGAGCTGACGGTGTCCCAGTATCAGGGAGGCAGCCGTGCATCCGGCAAGGGTTCCCAGGATGGTCATCACCGGCAGCATCATCAGCCGGGGATTCACCTTTCTGAAACTCTTCAGGATAGAGGTATCGCAACCGATGCTGATGCCCACGCAGAACATCAGGCAGCAGAGGGCATAATAGCTCACGTCGCTCGCCAGGAAACTGGCAGGAATCACATCCCACACTCCCACGATGATGCCCAGCACGAAGAAGCCTACGATAATCAGACTACCTTTCATTTCCAGCCTCCTTTCTGCAGACGTATCTCCACAATGCCCACGCAAAGATTGCACTACCCAGACTTCCGGCTATCGTAAGCACGATGGCTTCGAGTCCCAGGGTCTGAAGACCATTGATAATACGAGGATTCGCTCCCACCTCGATGCCGAGCAGGAAGAGGAGTACCCAGATAAGCGCCGTGATGACACGGCCGATAAAACTCATTTTCTTGTTGCGGAGCAGGTACCCCGTACCAATTCCGCATAGCATGATCATGACAATCTTGAGCATTGTTTCTTCTTTTCTTTCTTTTTTTTATTATTATTGATTACTTTTATCTTCGATAATAATAACGGATTCCCGGTCTTAATATTATAAAAAAGACCGAGAATCCTGATGATATTTGTAAGTATCAGATGATGGTAATCCAGACGGATTCATCCTTTTCTCTCGCTTCGCTGATGCATTTCATCAGGCGATGCAGCCAGATACGGGAATTCACCACCATGCCCTTCACCTTGTTCTCGCCCACCAGGATGCAGCCCTGGGTATCATCGGGGTAGTTGCCGGCATGGATGCGGATGCCCTCGAAATCAGGAACACCTTGCAGATACGGCAGCCACTCCTTGAAGCGGGGCGACTTGGTGATGAGCAACGGATAGGTACCCTCGGGAATCGCCGTAGTGCCCTTCATCTTCTGCGCCTTCTTGCCCGAAACCCTGCCCAGGCGCACGTTCACTTCCTCGGGCTGGAGTTCCACGCCCTTCAGGTTGCGCCACGTAGGCTCCAGGGTATCGCAGAAATAACACTCCTGTGTCAGTTTTCCGGCATCTATCTTATGCTCGAACCAACGCTTCAACTGTGGGTTCATCCATGAAGAGTGAACCACACTCTCTACCTCCTCATCCTTCAGGATATAGAGGTGACCAATGGTATAGCTGTTCTTCTTGGCTATACGCTTCAATACTATTTCCATAAGCATTTTTTTTATAAGTAAAAGAATTAATAAGTAACTGAACTTTCGCATGTGGTTTAAGTACGGGCTGAAGGCCCAAAAGCTCCTAGCCCAGGGCATCGCCCTGGGTATAGAAGCAGTCAGCAAGGCGCCCTGAAAGGGCAAAAGCTTTAAAGCACCTGCCCGTCGTGGCGGTACTTCAGCTTCTTGAAACTGTAACTACTGTAACCGTAACCGCTTTTCCCGTCCTCGCCGGGCGGAGAGATTCGCTCGATATACCCACGGTAAATCCACTGCTTGATCACATTCCGGGTACCCTTCGCATTCAATCCATGCTCCATACGGATGGCATCCAACTGCGGCATGGTGAAGATATCAGGCAGCAGCTGCAGCAGATTCTCCGGTCCACGCTTCGAACTCTTCTCGCCGGCACTGTTCTCCCGGGCTATCATATCGCCGAAGAAACGCATCTTGCAGTAGAGGTCGTAACGCTCGCTCCAGCGGATGAAATCATCCATCTCCGGCTCCCATCTGTAGCCGTTGGCAACATAGAGCACGCATGCCTTGAGGTAGGCAATGACGTTGGCACGGAACGAGAAATTCTCGAAGATGCGGTTCTGCGAAGTACGTGCAAACTCGGCATTCTCATTCTTCAATACCACGGCAAGATCATACGCCTCCTGGCATTCCACCAATCCCGACGCCATACAGAGATTTTCGATGTAGGGCTTCAGAGAATTTCTGAATTCATCATCGTAGGTGCCATAGATGGGAATATCCTCGCCAATCTCCCGCTCCGGGATGGTACAGAAGTTGATACGGCTCAGCGGACCATCGGTCAGCACCTTCGCGAAATACCGCTGTCCCTTGTCGATGGTGGTGGATGCATTCCAGTTGAAACGGACGCAGACACGCTCGGTAACGCTCTGGATTCCCACGCGAGACTGTCCGAATTTATTACTAGGGTCAAAGGCGAGGCACATGATACGGAACTGCTGATTGCCTATACCTCTCAGCGCATCAAACTGGTCGATTTCGTTCAGCGAAGTATAAAGGAAATGTTCCTTGGCTTCAGCGGTACGCATCACGAAGGCAGGATTGGTCATATCAGCATCAATCTCCTGGATAATCAGATTCTCAGGGCGTTTGCGCTTATCCTTGTTGGCACCCTTACGCATCATTTCATCCTTCCATTCCTTCTCACGCTTCAGGTTTTCGGCATCTCTTTTACGGATGTCCTCCATGATGAAATCGATAGGTTTCTGCACACAACTTTTACCAGCACCGGTGCCTGCAAGCAGACAGGTCATCAGAGTGGCTTCGTGCTCCACGTTATCGATATATCTGAATTTCGTTCTCCAGAGATGGGTAGCCAGCGGAGGGAAAATGGCGCAAGCCACGGCAGGCTGATAGATTTCCGGAGTCTTGGATATCAGCAGCTCCACCAGTTTCGGCAGTTTCTTGGGCATCGGAGGCGGAGCAGGATATTCCTCGTCTTCGGAACTTTGAACACAGGCGTTACTTTGAACATAGAGATTTGCCCCCGCCAGGCGTTCCGGGGATTTACAATTAGGTATTTGCCCCATAAAGTCCCCCGCCAGGCGTTCCGGGGATTTGCAATCCCCGGCAAGCGAGCTATAACCATTTTGTCCAGAAAGAAAGTCCCCCGCCAGGTGTCCCGGGGATTTGCAATCCCCGGCAAGCAAGCTCTTAGCAGCCTGTTCCGCCAAAGCATTCACGCGAATCACATCCCTAGAAAACGGCTTGGAGCTATCCCCATATTTCGAATAGAAATCATGAATCAGCTGATGGCAGTCAGTCTCCTGATAATAGCTCGGCATTCTCTTCGCCACCACCTTCATCAGTTCCTCCTCGCTCATTACACGAGAAGCGCCAGCGCTCATAATAGCGAGCAGGGAGGAATGCCTGGACCCCACGGTATCGATATTCATCCCCTTCAGTCCTGCGGAATCCTGGAAAAGGTCGAAGGCTATCAGATTCTTGGCATCAGCATTCTGAGAACCTCCAGTATAGCTGATATAATCATCATCAGCACGATGGCTATTACCAGGTTGGGCAGGCTGAATAGCAGCGCCAGAAGAAACAGCAGAATGGCTGTCAATGCCCTGAAATCGATTGTCTTGAACATCGTCATTACTTTGAACTTTAAAATTTGAACTTTGAACTTTATGATTACTATCATTAGGTACTTTCCCCTGAAAGTCCCCCGCCAGGCGTTCCGGGGATTTGCAATCCCCGGCAAGCAAGCTATAGCGAGCCGTCCCCTTCCCGTCAATCGTAAGCCCACGCTTCAAGAACGCCTCTCTGCGGGCCTTAATCTCCTCATCCGGCAGCACCCCATACCACTCCTTCGAGCGGTAAATCTCCGAGTCCTTATCCGTGATAAAGATGATTCTCTCCGGCGTGATGCAGCTCTTGTCGTAGGGAATCCCAGCCGCCTCACAATACGCCTTCTGCGTCTCCTCTATCGTCATGCCCATCGGCATACGGATATCGATATGCAGCTTCTTTCTAGCCGAATACTCCAGATGCAGCAGCTTCCCCTTCCATATCGTGTTGCTGCAGTTCAGCTCACGAGCCTTCTCCAATGCAGCATCCACATACTCTACATCATCCACATCAATAGTCGTCTGGAAGAGGAAACTTTCAGGATCCGCATCCTCACTAGAGCGGTGATTATTCCTGAACTTAGAATAATGAATCGCACGGATAGGCAGCTGTCTTTTCAGCCCCTCGCGTGCCTTCTT
>JABLTN010077967.1_pt1 | contig 13386 bp, 9 predicted proteins | sample 7160141 | NCBI WGS metagenome assembly JABLTN01 (sample SAMN14651226, study PRJNA627086) | human gut metagenome | isolation source: feces | host: Homo sapiens | reverse complement strand
TATTGCGTTTAAGGTCGAAGCCTATTGCGTTTAAGGTCGAAGCCTATTGCGTTTAAGGTCGAAGCCTATTGCGTTTAAGCTCGAAGCCTATTGCGTTTAAGGTCGAAGCCTATTGCGTTTAAGGTCGAAGCTTATTGCGTTTAAGCATGAAGCCTATTGCGTTTAAGCTCGAAGCCTATTGCGTTTAAGCATGAAGCCTATTTCGTTTTTTTTTATGAGTGTCATATGACAGCAGTTATGTGCTTAATGGAGATCAAAAAGCCCTGCCCCGCTAAAGGGGGTAGGGCTTTTTGATGTATTGTCGCTTTTATATGTGTTGCCATTTCGTGGAGGGAGGCCTGTTAGAACAAGCTGAGGATCTTGTCTACTATCTTGTCGATATTAGAGGAGTCGTTGAGTTCTTCCAACTTTTCGTTGAGTTTGTCTTCCACCTTTTTGCTGACCTTGTCGGACAGTTTGTCAATAGCCTCGTTGGTCTTGTTTTCGAGCTGTGACTGCAGGTTGGTGTTGTCTGAAGAGTTGTTTGCCGACTGATTGTCATCAGCATTTTCAGATGAGTCATTGCTGTTGAGCTGTTCCACATTTTCCATTGCCTTGATAGCATCATCGGCATTGATGGTGTATACCTTGCCCAGGATTCCGAAGCTTACGTTGTGACTTTTGCCATTGAAGCTGACGGTGCCTTTCGAGAAGATGATGTAGTTGTGGTACTCGAAAAGCTGGTCGAAGGCAACATCTATCATGTTGTTCGAGATCATCTTGGCAAACGAGCGCAGACCATCGGCGAAGATGAAGTCGTCACTGATGTTTGTAGCCTTGTCTATCACCTTGCCGACTTCCTCCTTTACGGCTTGCTTATGAGTGTCTCTGCCGGGGTTGGTGAATGCCAGGATGAGCAGAATCACAACCAAGAGTCCTACGAAGAATTTCCAGTAAGATTTCTTTTTCTTAGGCTTCTTGTCGCTGTCCTTCCCGTTCTCATTTTCCTCTGTTTCTGCTGCAGGCTGACTCATATCTTCCGCCTGATTGGCTGTAGGAGGAACAGGAGGCACTGCAGTTCCTGTTTGTTGACTGCCTTCGGCGAGAATGTATTTCAGTTCGGCTATTTTCCAGGCTGGAGTCCAGTCTGCCATACCTTCTTTCCATACCAAAGTCTCAGGCTTGATATGTTTTTCTGCCAGCTGGGCTATGCTGAATGGTCCGGCTTGCTTTCCGTTTTCTACGATGAAGTATTCCATTGTTTCTGTCTGTTTATTTTTGTTTTTCTTTAACTTCCTCCTAACTTCTTTGCTCTTCACTCTCCCTCATGCGTCGCTTTCCACCATTTGGTCTGTTTCTTGGTTCTGAGAGCCACGGGATGCGAACTGGGGTCGCTGATGGTAAGACCCGAGAAGTCTTTGACGGTGATGGTTGTCGCATGGATGTTGCTGTACACTTCTGCGGTGCTTTGTGCGGCTTTTACCGTGGCTTTCAGCTGAGTGGCAAACTGATCCTTCATCGAGGCGTTGGGCTTCAGACTGTCTACATAGTTGCCCAAGTCGTAATACAGGTTGGGGGTGTATCCGTCTTCTGTCTGCACGCCAGCCAGGCGTTCTGTGGTGATGGTGTACTTGCTGTTCAGTTCCTTCATGATGGCAGCCAACTTGTCCATCTGTCGGCAGTCGATGGCAGCAAGGCTCGCGTATGGGGTAGAGGTGCTGTTGTAATGAGAGTAGTACGACGAGATGATGCTTGCGTAGTTGGGAGTTGTCGTGTTGAGATAGCTCCAGATATCCTCGTAGGGCAGTCCCTTTGCCATAATCTCATTGGGCGAAGCCAAGAGGAAGTTGGTGGCATCCTTCAGCTCGTAAGCCGTCTCCACATTACTCATATAGCAGGCATCGAAGAGGATGTACTGCATCTTGATGCCGTTGGTCTCGATGGCTTGTGCCAGCGATGATACGTTGATGGCATAGGTGTTGTCGAGTCCGCCAAAAGAGCGGGTCTTGAGTGCAGCTTTTCTCTTGGCCTGGTTGGGATAGTCGGTCCAGTCGGAAATGTTGTTCCATCCTGTTCCGTGTCCTCCGATAATCAGGGCATAGTTGAGTGCCTCTGCCTGCTGTTTCACCTCCCCGATGATGTTTGTCAGTCCTTCCGTAGTGGTGTAGGCAGTGCCGGTATAGTTTTCCAGCATCTGATGCTCTACAGTAAAGGTGCTTGAGTTGTAAGTCAGCTCAAAGAGCGAACTCTCTGTGGCAGATGTGCTCATAAACACAAATACCCTTGTGCTTTTTAGTCCCTTGTTCTTCTTGATGGCATTCTCTATCTGGTTTAGGTTGTTGACCATATCGCTGTAGAGTCCTGCCGAGTTTTCGGTTCCCGACCATGGATACATGATGAGCAAGGTCTGCTTGTTGACGCTGTCGATGTCGAAAGCCTCGTCGTTGCAGCCCGTCAGTCCCATCAGGGCGAAGGATACATATATAAATAAGGTGAAAAGCTTCTTTCTTGTCATGATACGAAAAATGTTAAATGTTAAGTGTTAAATGTTAAGTCGTGGCGCCCTTGTAAAGTCTTGTTCTTAAGATGGCAAGAGCAGCCTCGTCTAACACTTAACATTCAACATTTAACATTGAAAAAAAATAGTCTGTTACTTCTTCTTGAGTTCTTCGATAGTAGCCTTGAGGGCTGCGATCTTCTCTACAGAGTCGCTTTCTTTCTTGCGCTCAAGAGCCACCACCTTCTCAGGAGCGTGAGCCACGAAGTTCTCGTTGCTGAGCTTCTTGCGCACACCCATCAGGAAGCCTTCAAGGTGCTTGAGCTGTGCCTCAGCCTTCTCTATCTCGGCAGCCACGTCGATAAGGTCGCCCAATGGTACGGCAAACTCGTCGGTACCTACCATGAAACTGGATGCGTCAGCGCTCTTCTCGGTGATGACCTCTATCTTGTCGAGGTTGGCCATCTTCAGAGTTACGTCGTTGTAAGCCTCGAAGTCGTTCTTGCCCACTGCCTGGAGTGAGAGCTGCTCCTTCTGAGCGATGTTCTTCTGGTTGCGAACGGTACGGACACCGGCGATAATCTGCTTCACAGCCTCGATGTCGGCAGCCAACTTCTGCTCCTCGGCTGTAGGTGCAGGAATCTCCAGCTTCTCGCGCATGATGCTCTCGCCCTCCTTGCGGTCGTAGATGTGCTGCCACAACTCCTCGGTGATGAATGGCATGAATGGGTGCAGCATCTTCAGCAGTGCGTCGAAGAAGCGCAGGGTAGCGGCGTAGCTCTTCTGGTCGATAGGCTGCCCGTAGGCTGGCTTCACCATTTCCAAGTACCAAGATGAGAACTCATCCCAGAACAACTTATATACAGTCATCAAAGCCTCAGAGATACGGTAGTCCTTAAACTGCTTCTGCATCTCCTCGTTCACCTCCTTGAGCTTGGCGTCAAACCATTTCACTGCGATTTCTGCGCTCTTAGGCTGTTCGATATCTGCTGTCTCCCAACCCTTAACGAGGCGGAAGGCGTTCCAAATCTTGTTGTTGAAGTTACGTCCCTGCTCGCAAAGGCTCTCGTCGAAGAGGATGTCATTGCCTGCAGGCGCAGAGAGCATCATACCCATGCGTACACCGTCGGCACCAAACTTATCGATCAGGTCGATAGGGTCAGGAGAGTTGCCGAGGCTCTTGCTCATCTTACGGCCGAGCTTGTCGCGAACGATACCTGTGAAGTACACGTGCTTGAAAGGCATCTTGCCACGATATTCGTAGCCAGCCATAATCATACGTGCCACCCAGAAGAAGATGATGTCCGGACCTGTTACGAGGTCGCTGGTGGGGTAGTAGTAGTTGATCTCCTCATTGTCTGGGTGCTCGATGCCGTCGAAGAGAGAGATAGGCCACAACCATGAAGAGAACCATGTGTCGAGGCAGTCGCTCTCTTGTTCCAGGTCTTCGGCCTTGATGTTGGCGTTCTTCTCCTGTGCGAGCTTCAAAGCCTCCTCTGCTGTTTCAGCCACTACGAAGTCCTTCTTGCCCTCGTTGTCGAAGTAGTAGGCTGGTATGCGATGACCCCACCACAGCTGACGGCTGATACACCAGTCTTTGATATTCTCCAACCAGTGGCGATAGGTGTTCTTATATTTCTTGGGGTAGAACTCGATATCGTCGTCCATGACAGGGGCGAGGGCGATGTCGGCAAAGTGCTGCATCTTGAGGAACCACTGTGTAGAGAGCTTAGGCTCGATAGGCACATTGGTGCGCTCGGAGAAACCTACCTTATTATTATAGTCCTCTATCTTCTCCATGAGGCCAGCCTCCTGCAGGTCGGCAGAGATCTGCTTGCGCACGTCCATGCGGTCCATGCCCACATACATTCCGGCAGCCTCACTGATGGTTCCGTTGTCGTTGAAGATATCTATGGTTGCCAGTCCGTGCTTCAAGCCGAGTGCATGGTCGTTGATGTCGTGAGCTGGAGTCACCTTCAGACAACCTGTACCGAACTCGATGTCTACGTATGAGTCCTCGATGACAGGAATCTCACGGCCTACGAGAGGCACGATGACGTGCTGACCCTTCAGCCAGGTGTTCTTCTTGTCCTCTGGGTTGATACACATGGCTGTATCGCCCATGATGGTCTCAGGACGTGTGGTAGCCACTACAGCATAGTAGCCCTTCTCGTCCTTGTGCATCACGTTCTCCTCGTCCACCTGCTGGCAGTCTTGCTCCACTACATAATACTTCAGATGATAGAGCTTAGAGTGCTCGTCCTTGTAGATAACCTCCTCGTCGGAGAGTGCAGTCTGTGCCTTAGGATCCCAGTTCACCATGCGCACGCCGCGATAGATGAGTCCCTTCTGGTAGAGGTCGCAGAACACATGGATCACGGCACGCGAACGGGTCTCGTCCATAGTGAATGCTGTGCGGTCCCAGTCGCAGCTGGCACCCAAGCGACGCAACTGCTTGAGGATGATGCCGCCATGCTCGTGAGTCCAGTCCCATGCATGCTTGAGGAACTCCTCACGGGTGAGGTCGGTCTTCTTGATGCCCTGCTGAGCGAGGCGGTTCACCACCTTGGCCTCGGTAGCGATACTGGCATGGTCGGTACCTGGCACCCAGCATGCGTTCTTTCCCTCCATTCGTGCACGGCGCACGAGGATGTCCTGGATTGTATTGTTGAGCATGTGTCCCATGTGGAGCACACCTGTTACGTTAGGTGGTGGGATTACCACTGTATAGGGGTCACGACCGTCTGGCTTCGAGCTGAAGAGTTTGTTGTCGAGCCAGTACTGATACCATTTTCCTTCCACGTCTTGTGGATCGTACTTACTTGCTAATTCCATTTTTTATTATCTTTTGTTGTTTTTTCTTCAATAAAATCGGTGCAAAGTTACTAAATTCTGCCGAAATAAGCGAGGTCTTTACTTATTATTTTCCTTCATTTATGTTTTTCATCTTCATTTGGAGCTTTAAATTTGTAGAATACTTCTTTTATATGTTTTGTTCTATTCATAAGTCTTGGGATTTTTATGGATAGTAGTGATGAACGACAGGCCACTTTGTGCCACTTGTGCCAATGTGCCAAGTGGCACAAATATAGAAAAATATAGAGAAAACCAGTATTTATGGTACTTTTGGTACTGAAATGCCACATGGCGCTTTGGCGTAAATGGCGCAAACTTATGCTACTGGTTACTCTACTTGACCTCTTCTCAGCCGATGAGCGGACCTTGGTGTGTCTGGGGCATAAGTATCATCTTTTCATCTGTTGGTATGTCACTTGGCAGTGCCAAGTATGATACTTATGCCCTGTAATGTCAGGCTGCAATATTTATTTTGTATGACGATATTTAAATACTGTGTACTCAAGTTAGAAGTTATTTATTACCAAAAAAAACATGAAAATAACGATGGGTTTCCAAGAAAAGCATTATCTTTGCACTATAGTTTCATTAAAATAATATCAACAAGTGCATAGCAAGGAAGAAAAATTAGCCGCTTTCGGGAGATTGCTGGATGTGCAGGACCGCCTGCGCATACAATGTCCATGGGACAGGAAACAGACCTTCGAGAGTCTTCGACCCAATACCATTGAGGAGACTTTCGAGTTGTGTGACGCTCTGATGAAGCGCGACTATAAGAATATCAAGAAAGAGTTGGGCGATGTGCTCGAGCATGTGATGTTCTACAGCATCATAGGGCGTGAGGACGAGGAGTTCGACATCTGTGATGTCTGCAACCAGGAAGCCGACAAGCTCATGTTCCGCCATCCGTTCATCAACTGGCGTGAAGAGGGTAACTGGACGGTTGCCAACCCCGACATGTGTATCAACGAAGCAGGACAGGTGGTGTATAAGGAAACCCAGCAGGAGGAGCCCGATGACGCCTCACGTCCCTCTACCGCCTCGGCTGTGGAGAAGACCTGGGAACAGATTAAGCAGCAGGAGAAAGACGGCAACGAGCGGGTGCTGAGTGGAGTGCCCGATGCCTTGCCCTCGCTCATCAAGGCTTATCGCATACAGGACAAGGCACGCAACGTGGGCTTCGACTGGAAAGAGAAGGAGGATGTGTGGGACAAGGTGTACGAGGAACTGGAAGAGCTGAAGGCTGAACTGGCTAAGGGTGACAAGGAAAACTCCACCCGCGAGTTGGGCGATTTCCTCTTCTCTGTCATCAATGCCGCCCGACTGTATAAGCTCAATCCCGACAATGCTCTGGAGATGACCAACCAGAAGTTTATCCGCAGGTTCAACTATGTGGAAGACCATTCGGTGAAACAGGGTAAGAGTCTGAAAGACATGACCTTGGAGGAAATGGATAAACTATGGGATGAGGCTAAATGTCAAGAGTAAGGAGTTTAATATAATACATATAAAGATGAGACGATTATTCTTTTTTACAGTGGCTGTCGTGGGGCTGATGCTCATGGCAGGTTGCCACGACCGTAAGGCGGCAAAGGTAATGGGTATGAACGATTCTGTAGATGTGGAGGCGGACAACGATTCCACCATTTATGGCGTTTGTGGCGAAGGAACATCCATGCACTCGCTGCAACTCATTGCTGACAATGGCGATACACTCGATGTCTTTGTTGACGACGAGGAACCGGGAGTGGTACAGGGCGGGCTCCTGGCTGGCGACCGCATAGCCCTGATAGCTTACAAGTCTGCCGACGGCGAGATGGTGGCGCAGCGCGTCATTAATCTTACCTCACTCTTGGGCAAGTGGACCAGTATAGACAAGAACTTCGAGATCGTGGAAGGTGGCGACATCGTCAACAACGTCAAGGCAGAGGTCAACCCCTGGACCTCGTGGAAGATCGTCAACGGCAAACTGTTGCTCAATACCGATACCTTCGCCATCGACAACCTGGGTCCCGACAGTCTGCTGCTCGAGAACCATAAAGGCATCTATGTATTCAAACGCCAGCAGTAGGAGAAGCTGGAGAGACAGATTATGGAACCATTCAGAATTCATATCTTAGGGTGCGGCAGCGCTTTGCCCACCCTCAAGCACAGTGCTTCCGCGCAGCTCATCGAGATGCGTGGCAAGTGCTTCATGATGGATTGTGGCGAGGGAGCACAGATGCAGTTCAGGCGCTCGCATGTCCACTTTGCCAAGGTGAGCGCCATCTTTATTTCTCATCTTCATGGCGACCATTGCTTTGGATTGTTAGGACTGCTCTCCACCTTTGGTATGTTGGGACGTACATCTCGGTTAAAGGTTTTCGCACCAGAGTGTTACGCCAACCTGTTTGAGCAACAGATGAACTTCTTTATGCAGGGCATGACCTATGAAATAGAGTTCGTTCCCGTAGATACAACCCAGCAAAAAGTGGTTTACGAAGACCATTCCGTCACCGTAGAGACGGTGCCTTTGCGCCATCGTGTACCCTGCTGTGGCTACATCTTCCGCGAGAAGCCCACCTTGCCTCACATCCGTCGCGACATGATAGACTATTACGGCATTTCGCTCTCGCAGATCAACAACATTAAGAACGGCGCTGACTGGACGACACCCGAGGGCGACATCGTGCCCAACAGCAGGTTGGTGGAGCCAGCCGACGCACCCCGCAGTTATGCCTACTGCAGCGATACGTGCTATCTGCCCGATCTGTATGAAAGAGTAAAAGACGTGACGGTGCTCTATCACGAAAGCACCTATACCTCGGAGAATGAGGACCGTGCCAAGATCTATTATCACAGCACAGCGCGCCAGGCAGCCCTTGTCGCCCAGAAGGCCGGGGCAGGGCGCTTGTTGCTCGGTCATTACAGCGCCCGATACAACAATGAGAATGTGCTGCTCGAAGAGGCGAAGGCGGTCTTCCCGGAGAGTTATCTCTCGCAAGAGGGAATGGTGTTTGAGGTGAAGTAGTTCTCGGGAGTTCTCTCAGGAGTTAAGGAGATTTCAAAGGAGTTAAAGAAGTAAAAGGAGTTAAGGAGTTAAGACAAATGCTTTTGTGGACTTAAATTAACACTAAGTATTAACTCAAGTTTCGCTTGTGGTTCAAGCACGCCCTTTCTGGGCGTGTGGCGCTAACTTGCGAAAGTTGAAACATAATGTTTCCTCCAAGGCATTTGTCTTCACTCCTCAGCGACCGGAGGGAGCGATAACTCCTTAACTCCCTTAACTCCTTTAAAAAACTCCTGCAGAAAAAAGTTCATTTTTAGATGCAAGGTTTTTGTATCTCGTAGTTTAATAAATAAATTTAGGAGAATTTGGAATCAGAAAAGCAACTCCTCGACGACATTTTGAGTGGTAGTCGCGATGCGATGCATCGACTCTACGACCGCTACATCGGGTATGTGATGGCCGTAGGGCTCAGGTACGTACCCGACAGGGACGAGGTGCGCGATGTCGTACAGGACAGCTTTGTGAAGATCTTCTCCTCCATCTCCCGCTTCGAGTATCGGGGCGAGGGCTCGCTCAAGGGCTGGATGCTGCGTATTGTAGCCAACGAGGCCATCAGCTACGCCAAGGCAAAGACGAAGTTCGTATTTACCGACGAGGTGCCCGACGAACCCGAGGCCGACAGCCCTGAGGTGGAACGTGTGCCGCCTGATGTGCTGACTCGGCTCATAGGCACGCTTCCCGATGGATACAGGCTCGTGCTCAATATGTATGTGTTTGAGCAGAAAAGCCACAAGGAGATAGCCGCTGAGTTGGGCATCAAGGAAAGCACCTCTGCATCTCAGTATCTGAGAGCCAAGAAATTGTTGGCAACGAGAATAAAAAACTATTTAAAGAATACGGAAAATGAACAAGACTGATTGGACAGACAAACTACGAGACAGGCTGGAGAACTATGAGGCTCCGGTCGGCGGTGACTTGTGGGCAGACATCGAGCAATCGCTTGTTCATCGCCCTGCCGTTCTTCGTCCTCTTGGTGCCAAGCCAGCCCGTCGCATGGGTTTGCGTTGGTGGGGAATGGCAGCAGCCCTGACTGCCCTCGTGGTGGGAGGCAGTTATGTGTATTTACAGCAACCTCTTTCGCCTGCCGATACGGCAGTAGTGTCTTCTGTGATGAACCGTCAGGGGGCTTTGTCGTCTGGTAGTTCCAAGGATGATGCGCATGGCAATGCTGCTGAAAATCAAATAGCAGCCCTTGATGCAGATGCCAGTCTTTCTGCTGCTAAAAGCGGTCAACCTGTTCTGCTGGCAGATAATATACTGGACAACAGTCGTGCAGCCCGAAAGTCGCAAGGAAATGAGGCCTCAGAGTCCCTTCTTCTCTCTGCCGACGGAGGTGAAGAGCCTGTCTGCGACCTGTCGCCAGCATTGACAGAGCCTGCCGGCTCTGCTGCCCGTTCGGCTCAAGAGTCTTCGGCTTCCCGAGAGGCTTCTTCCGTCCGTTCCTCTTCATCATCAGAATCTCATCAGAAAAAGCATGCTGCTTTATCTGGCAGTCAGACGAGAAAGTCTGTCCGTCAGGTGTCCCTTTCTACAGCCGATCCACAGATTGTTGCAGCCAAGTCGGCCGCTTCCGAGGGCTGGTCGGTGAAACTCTATGCCGAGAATGGCATTCCTCGCAGTTACAGCAACGGCGAGTCTTCGGGCTCTTGGGTGATGAGCGACGCCATGATGGGACCTGCTGTCGACAACACACTGCAGTTTATGGTCGTCAAGCTCAACAACAAGGAGTCTCTTATCGACTCCAAGCATCATTTCCCCGTCTCGGTGGGTTTGCAGGTAGGTGTGCCACTTCTTCCACGTCTCTCGCTTACCACGGGCGTTGTCTATACACAGACCAGTTCTGATTTCACTTATCAGTATGGCTCCGGTCAGATGGTTGTCAACCAGTCGCTCCACTATGTAGGTATTCCTGTAGGACTTTCCTATGAGGTCTGGGGGATCAGCCGTTTGCATACCTATGTCAATGTAGGAGGTGAAGGGGCAGTAAATGTGAAAAACAAGACCTTGATGGATGGCAACCGTGAAGATGTGGGGCGCGACAAGATGCAATGGTCTGCCAATGCATCCCTGGGCATTCAGTTTGACGTGATTCCTCAGTTGGGCATTTATGCCGAGCCGGGTGCGAAGTATTATTTTGACAACGGCAGCCATATAGACAACGTGTTCAAGGACAAGAAACTGAACTTCAATTTCCAGTTTGGCTTGCGTTGGAACATCGGAAAGTAACGCTTCTTTGTGGGAATGTTTAATTCAACTTTCCCAATTGAGAAAGTTGAATTAAATATTAAACAAAGTTAAAACCTGGCATTTGCTGTTACATTTTGAGGCATAATAACGTTTATTAGGATGAAGACGTATTTAATTAGGTCAAAAACATAAAATAATCATCCTAAAGAATTTGGAGAAATGGTAAAAGTTCTGGCAAGTATAGGCATGCTGCTGACCTATACTGCTGCAATTTCGGCAGCAAATACACCCCGTTGGGCAGACAATGGCACCAAGACAGCCCTCATAGAAGTGACCGACACGATGGCATACGACAGCATCAAGTGGTCGGAAAACCTGGACGCTGTGACCGTTGTTGCAAAGAAACCCCTGGTAAAGAGCGAGCTCGACAAAATGACCTACGATGTAGAGTCTGACCCCGAGGCACAGGCCAACAGCGTGTTGGAGATGCTACGCAAGGTGCCGATGGTGACAGTCGACGGGCAGGACAACATCATGGTGAACAACAGTTCGTCGTTCAAGGTCTATGTCAACGGCAAACCCAACAACATGATGTCGAACAATCCCTCCGAGGTGCTCAAGAACATGCCTGCCAACAGCGTGAAGAAGATAGAAATCATCACCAATCCCGGACCAAAGTATGATGCCGAGGGAGTGGGAGGCATCATTAATATCATCACCACAGGCAAGGGCATGGAGGGATATTCGCTCACCGTAGGTACCAACTATAACACCCAGGGTCGCATAGGTGCCAACATGTTTGGCACCGTACAGAGTGGCAAGTTCACCGTCAGCGGACGCTACAGCTATACGCACAGCGATGCGAAGCGCTACTGGGGCGGAAACCGTCGCGAGGTGACCGGCGACATCGACGAGACATCAGCCAATGTGGAGAGCTATTCCACAAGCAATGGCTGGTACAACTACCATTCTGGCAGTTTCGAGGCCAGCTATGAGATCGACAGTCTGCGCCTCGTGTCAGCTTCGTTTGGCCTATGGGCTGGCGGAGGCCACACACCCAATGAGAAACAGGTAGTGGCAACATCGCCCCTCGACGAAAGTCCCCTTTACCATTATTCCAACTTCGACCGTTCCCGCAACAGATGGTCTTCCATAGACGGAGGCATCGACTATCAGCGCTCCTTCCCGGTGAAAAACCGCTTGCTCACCCTGTCTTACAAGATCAACAGCAACCCCAGCGATGACGAAGACGAATACGCGTATCATGACATAGACGGCGTGGCTGCATGGCAAGACTATCTGCACATGCTGAAAGACCAGCGCCACGAACAGGACGGCAATTCGTTGGAGCAGACCTTCCAAATAGACTATACCACGCCCTTTGCCAAGATACACACCTTGGAGGCAGGCCTGAAGTACATCATGCGCGACAACCACAGCAACGACGACCGCTACACCCGTGAGGCACTGAGTGCAGCCGACTACGCCTACGACGAAGCCAACAGCTCGCACTACAAGCACACCAATGACATCTTCGCAGGCTATCTGGGCTATGGAGTGAAATGGAAACTGCTGTCTGGTCGTCTCGGTCTGCGCTATGAGCACACCCTGCAAGACGTGAAGTACCGTTTAGGCCGTGGCGAAGACTTCCGCAAGAACTTCGACGACCTTGTGCCATCGGCAAGTTTCGGCGTGCGTGTGTCCGACTACGTCAATTTCAGCCTTGCCTACAACATGCGCATCTTCCGTCCAGGCATCTGGTATCTCAATCCTTATCTCGATGACAGCAATCCTGCTTCCCTCAGCCAGGGCAACAGCGACCTCGTGAGCGAGAAAAAGCATCAGATCACGTTGGGCTTCAACCTCAACACCAGCAAACTGAGTCTGAACGTGAAGGCCGCTACGGCTTTTGTCAACAACAGCATCGAGGAAGTCACCTCACTCGTCGACGACCGCACCATCGCAGGGTTGAGCCATCCTACAGGCAAGCAGGTCATCTACACCACCTATGAGAACATCGGTAAGGTGAAGGCATCGGCTCTGAGTGCCTATGTCAGCTGGAACATCTTCAGCAAGACACGCGTCTACTCCAATCTGTATGGATTATACAGCGACTACTCCAATGGGCAGACCATGCGCAACCACGGATGGTTTGGCTACACCTTCACCGGCATCGAGCAAACGCTGCCCAAGAACTGGTTCATCTCGTTAGATTATTTCGGCCGTACGAAGAGTGTTTCCCTTCAGGGCAAGGGCAGTTCTTATTCCGACTATGGCATCACGGTCAAGAAGTCGTTCCTCAACAAGCGTCTCAACGTGAGCGTCTATGCGGGCAGTCTGTTTAATAAGTACACGCGCCAGGATGACGTGACCGAAAGCGCTAATTTCCGTCAGAGTTCCTGGTCGAAAACCAGCAGTCGCCGCTTCTACTTCTCAGTTACCTACCGCTTCGGTTCGCTCAAGGCGAGCGTGAAGAAGGCACAACGTGGCATCGAGAACGACGACGTGAAAAGTGGAGGGGGTAGCAAGGATTAACTTGCCTCCCAAGAAATATCAATTCTCTCTCTTTAATATTCCCAGGTATTGCCGGCAAGTGAGCCACATACCTGGGCTTTTTATGTTTATGAATCCCGTTTTCGGGGAATTTGTTCCTGGTCTTGGATATTCTGCCGTGGGGGTGAGAAGAGGAACTTGTCGGTAATACACCCTCGCGCACACGCGCAGCCCGCGCTCCCGTGTGTATAATATAATGAGAGTGGGGCAGGAAAGTCTCTTATTCCTCACTCTAACTGTTAAATAACTGTTAATTTTCAAACTT